>ERZ808040.29-NODE-29-length-145811-cov-10.415119_pt1 | contig 145811 bp, 128 predicted proteins | sample MGYA00380191_ERZ808040 | MGnify/ENA primary metagenome ERZ808040 (study PRJEB31490, sample SAMN06133395) | mouse gut metagenome | isolation source: J6 | host: mice | place: China: Chengdu | collected 2015-05 ...
TGCCCCGGTATGCCGCCTTATTTCCTGCCGCTGATGCGAACTTCGTTCGCATTGTTCATTATGCCCAAGCCGATTGTTCCAATCGGCTTCAAGGACAATCGCACACTGATATTTCTCTGCCAGTGCCGCTAATTTCTTTGTCATATCCCTTGCTTCATTTGCCAATCCAACTTGTTGGATTTGTTCATTATCCATGCCGCCGCCCAAATAGGCTTGTATCGGGTCTAAAATCAACAGCTTTGCGCCTGTTTTAATAATAGCTTGCTCTAACCGTTCATCTATCATAGAAAGTGATTTAATCTTTTCATCAATGACCGAAATTTTCTCACAGTCTGCCCCCGCCTGTTCTAACCGGGGCTTGACCGTATCGGCAAGACCGTCCTCCGCACTCTGATAGATGACATTCAAAGGCTCTGTAAAATTCATTCCACCGTCTAAACTTTCTCCCTTAGACAGCTTCGCCGCTATGTTCAATATAAATGTTGTCTTTCCGTCCCCCGGATCGCCTTGAATGATTGTCAGTTTGCCATAAGGGATAAACGGAAACCACAGCCAAGAAACTTCCTGCGACTGTATCTCTGACAATTTAATCAACTGTAATTCTGTTTTTGTTTCTTCCATAATGCCCTCCATTTCTGAAAAATCGTTGCCACTGGAAGAAGCCTCTGCTATACTTATATTGTGATTGTCGATAACAGAGGTTTTCCAGTTATCACAGCCCTAACAGTTGCCGCTGTCGGGGCTATTTTCTTTTTCATTGTCAAGTAAGTCTGCCACTCTCCGTTGCTGATTAGGATATAAGTGTCCGTAGGTATTCAATGTAATGCGAATATCCTTGTGTCCTACCCTCTCTTTTATCAACAGCGGTTCTATACCCTTATTGATTAAGTACGCCACATGAGAATGTCTAAGGTCATGTACCCGGATATTCTTCACTCCGGCTTTTGCTATTTGGCGTTTCATCTTATGCTGTACCGCTTCCTGCACGATTGGGAAAAGTCTTTCATCGTCTGGCATACCATAGTGACCGTCAACAAAGTCTTTAATCTCCTTTTTCAAAAACTCCGGGATTTCAATGGTTCTTACCGACTGCTTTGTTTTCGGTTCTGTAATAACGTCCTGCCTGCCAGTGCGATAATAAGTTTTGGTAATGCTGATTTGATTATTTTCAATACTTATATCGCCTTTTGTCAAAGCTAATAATTCGCCAATCCTACAGCCCGTCCAAAAGAGGATTTCAAAGATTAAATAGTATCGTGTTCCCGGCTCTATCGTCTGAATAAATCTCTGATATTCCTCTGTTGTCCAAAAGTCCAAACTTCTTGAATCGGAATTTCCCATGCGCTTCACTTTCTTACACGGATTTGTATGCAAATCATAAATGCGTGACGCATGAGTAAATATACAAGTCAACTGATTTTGTATCATTCTCAAATAGCTTTCCGAAAATCCCTTTGTCTGCATTTCGTTCTGCCACTGTATAATTTGTGAAGCGGTAATCTCACTTAACATCTGTTCGCCAAAGTACGGAATAATGTGTTGCTCCATCATATACCGTTTATTCTTCATGGTGCGGTCTTTTAACTCATTCTGCTTATCCTCAAAATAGACCTCCACAAATTCACTTAACTTCATATCCATGCTTCGGCTACTGCTCAATTTCTTTTGCCGCTCATACTCTAACGCTTCTCTTTTTGTTTCAAATCCCCTCTTTCTCCGCTTTTTCTTCTCTCCTTTTGCCGTTGTTTCAAACCATTGCGCCGACCACTTTTTTGTGTCTTTCTCCTTATAAGCCATACTGTCACGCTCCTTTCCTTAGCTTATTGATAACTCATAACCGTACATTTTCTTTGCCCAAAACGCCCTCGGAATACGTCCTGCCATTGTAATATACCCCTGTCCTGCAAGTTCCCTGTTCAGTTCTTTTACAATCTTGTAGGCATGAGATTTTGAACAATTTAACTCTTTGGCTATATCTTCCGCACTCATCATATAACGGTAGTTTGCCACACGTTTGTCCTCCTTTCCCCTTTTAGAAATTCATTACACTATTTGTATTTCATTGCTGTACGAATTTCGTATATTCATATTAGCACCTTATCCAAACAATGTCAACACTTCGTAAAAATATTTTTACGAACTTCGTATTTACATTTTTTCTATTTTTCTCTTTTATGTTTTTCGTATATGTGATATGATAATTAATAAGATTTATGTTTTTCGTAATTATTCAACATATGAAAATAGGAGGTTACTATGGGTGATGGAAAGAAGCTGAAAGAAATACTTGATAGTAAGAATACAAATGTCCGTCAGATTGCAAAGGCTACGGGAATTAGTGCTACAACACTATATTCTATTATTCAAAAGGATTCCAATATCCGATTTGACTTTGCCTTGCGGTTGGCAAATGAATTAGAAATTGATGTGAATGAGATATGCGCCGCCAGTCCGTTCTCCGGCGCTATTACCGAAGAAGAAATATATCCCACGCTCCCCGATGGACTGAATGGGGCTCTTGACGGAAACCGGGTAAAGGTATATCTGAAAAATTCCCTATATCCGCTTATGTATCTGTTTGGGAAAAACAGTATGCCCGATGTGGATAACCTGTTGACTTCATTTTATCAACTAGACGATGAAGCAAGAAAGGAAGTAGTGGAAACGATACAGTTCAAGTTACAGTACCACAAAGACAAAGAGCGAGCAGAACAGGTAAAGCAAATAAAAGGTTGGTAAAAAGATAAACTCCGGTGAAAATGGTGCCAAATTTCATCGGAGTTCTTTTTTATGGCACCGTTTTGGCACCACTTACAACTTTTTCACTGTTGCAAAGTTTCAAAAAGGGCTTCCCGATTTCTCGGAAAGCCCCATAAAATCTAGCTTTTTACTGATTACTCAATAATCGTAGCCACACGACCAGAACCAACTGTCCTACCACCCTCACGGATAGCAAACGTAAGACCCTGCTCCATAGCGATCGGATGAATCAATTCGATTGACATCTCTACGTTATCACCAGGCATGCACATTTCTGTACCATCCGGTAAGTTACATACGCCAGTTACGTCAGTTGTTCTAAAGTAGAACTGAGGTCTGTAGTTGTTGAAGAAAGGAGTATGACGTCCACCTTCATCTTTTGTTAAAACGTATACCTGAGCCGTAAATTTCTTGTGGCATGTTACGGAACCCGGTTTTGCAAGAACCTGACCTCTTTCGATGTCTGTTCTCTGGATACCACGAAGCAGAACACCGATGTTATCACCAGCCTGTGCTTCATCAAGCAGTTTACGGAACATTTCGATACCTGTTACAACAGATTTCTGTGTTTCTTCCTTAACACCAACGATCTCAACATCGTCAGACATGTGCAGTGTACCACGCTCTACTCTACCTGTAGCAACTGTACCACGGCCTGTAATAGAGAATACGTCTTCAACAGGCATAAGGAAAGGCTTATCTGTATCACGCTGAGGATCCGGAATATAGTCGTCAACTGTTGACATCAGTTCCATGATCTTGTCGCCCCATTCTCCGTTAGGATCTTCCAGAGCTTTCAGCGCAGAACCTTTGATGATCGGGCAGTCTGTGAATTCATATTCTTCAAGCTGCTCTGTGATTTCCATCTCTACTAATTCAAGCAGTTCCGGATCATCAACCATATCACATTTGTTCATGAATACTACGATATAAGGTACACCTACCTGACGGGACAGAAGGATGTGCTCTTTGGTCTGAGCCATAACACCGTCTGTAGCAGCTACAACGAGGATAGCGCCGTCCATCTGAGCAGCACCTGTGATCATGTTCTTTACATAGTCAGCATGTCCAGGGCAGTCAACGTGTGCATAGTGTCTCTTATCTGTTTCGTACTCAACGTGAGCAGTAGAAATTGTGATACCTCTTTCTCTCTCTTCCGGAGCTTTATCGATATTTTCGAAATCTGTTGCCGTGTTACCTGCAACTCTTTCGGAAAGTACCTTTGTGATAGCAGCCGTTAAAGTTGTTTTACCATGATCAACGTGACCAATGGTACCAATATTACAATGGGGTTTGTTTCTTTCAAATTTAGCTTTAGCCATTTCTAAAGTCCTCCTTAAATTAATTTACTTTCATCATTCTTGATAATTTCCCTTTTCATCAGCTATCTTTGATTATATTAAAGATTGCCAATATTTTCAAGCATTATTTGGATTTTGCGGCCAATACTTTTTCCTGCACATTCTTCGGTACCTGCTCATACTTTTCAAAGAACATGGAGTAGTTACCGCGGCCCTGTGTCTTCGAACGCAGATCCGTTGAGTATCCAAACATTTCAGCAAGCGGTACATAGCCTTTTACCATCTTGCCGCCGCCGATATCTTCCATACCTTCGATACGGCCGCGACGGGAGTTGATATCACCGATTACATCGCCCATATATTCTTCCGGCATGGTAACTTCCACTTTCATGATAGGCTCTAAGAGTACCGGATTCGCTTTTTTCATAGCTTCCTTGAAGCACATGGAACCTGCGATGTGGAATGCCATCTCGGAAGAGTCGACTTCATGGTAAGAACCATCGTATACATTCGCATGCACGCCGAGTACCGGGAATCCGCCCAGAATACCTGCTTTAGCAGCTTCTTCGATACCTTCGCCGACTGCAGGGATATATTCTTTGGGAATCGCACCGCCGACTACGCTGGATTCGTACTTGAATGTCTCTTCTCCATTCGGATCCATAGGCTCAAATTTAACTTTACAATGTCCGTACTGTCCACGACCACCGGACTGTTTCGCATATTTGTATTCCTGATCGATCGGTTTGGTAAAGGTTTCTTTGTAAGCAACCTGCGGTGCACCTACATTGGCCTCTACTTTAAATTCACGAAGCAGACGGTCAACGATGATCTCCAAGTGCAGCTCACCCATACCTGCGATAATGGTCTGTCCGGTCTCCTGATCCGTGTGTGCACGGAAGGTAGGATCTTCTTCTGCCAGTTTCGCCAAAGCTTCACCCATCTTACCCTGACCTGCTTTGGTCTTGGGTTCGATCGCAAGCTCGATAACCGGTTCAGGGAATTCCATGGACTCCAGAATAACCGGATGCTGCTCGTCACAAATAGTATCGCCGGTCGTTGTGATTTTAAATCCAACCGCAGCAGCAATATCTCCGGAATAAACTTTATCCAGTTCGGCTCTCTTATTCGCATGCATCTGCAGAATACGTCCGACACGTTCTTTTTTATCTTTGGTTGCATTCAGCACATAAGAACCGGAGTTCATTGTACCGGAATACACTCTGAAGAATGCTAATTTACCGACAAACGGATCCGCCATGATCTTAAATGCCAAAGCAGAAAACGGTTCATCGTCTGAAGAATGTCTTTCCACTTCATTGCCATCCAAGTCAGTACCCTTAATAGCCGGGATGTCTGTCGGTGAAGGCATATATTCCAGAATCGCATCCAGAAGTTTCTGAACGCCTCTGTTTCTGTAAGCGGAACCACAGCATACGGGAATTGCCCTGCAGTCGCAGGTAGCAAGACGCAATGCTTTCTTCATATCTTCCATAGAAGGCTCTTCGCCTTCCAAATACATCATTGTCAGATCATCATCCAGTTCGCAGACTTTTTCCAGCAGTTCGTCACGGTATAACTCTGCCTGGTCTTTCATATCATCCGGAATATCAACGATATCAATGCTTTCGCCCTTATCGTCATTATAGATATAGGCTTTCATTTCAAACAAGTCGATAATTCCTTTAAAATCATCTTCCTTACCGATCGGTAATTGAAGAATGATCGCGTTTTTACCTAATCTGGTTCTGATCTGTTCTACAGCTCCATAGAAATCGGCACCCAGGATATCCATCTTATTGATGAATGCCATTCTTGGTACGTTGTAGGTATCAGCCTGACGCCACACATTTTCCGACTGTGGCTCAACACCGCCTTTTGCACAGAAAACGCCTACCGCGCCATCAAGAACACGGAGCGAACGCTCTACTTCTACGGTAAAGTCAACGTGACCGGGAGTATCAATGATATTGATACGATGCTCTAAAGCGCCCGGTTTGGGTTTGCAGTTTTCTTCCAAAGTCCAGTGGCACGTTGTCGCGGCTGATGTGATTGTGATACCTCTTTCCTGTTCCTGCTCCATCCAGTCCATGGTCGCAGTACCTTCGTGAGTATCGCCGATCTTATAGTTTACACCAGTATAATAAAGGATACGCTCTGTCAATGTCGTTTTACCGGCATCGATATGCGCCATAATACCTATATTTCTGGTTCTCTCTAATGGATATTCTCTTCCAGCCAAGGTTTTTTCCTCCTGTTATCATTCTTAGGAAGAAGTTTCTATGAAACTTCTTCTAGGTAAAATATAGATTTACTTAATCAGTGTTCTTTGCTGATTTAGAAAATCTTTTTACCAGGCAGACTTAGTTTGCCTTTTAGAAGCGATAGTGTGCAAATGCTTTGTTTGCCTCTGCCATCTTGTGCATATCTTCTTTTCTCTTAACGGCTGCACCTGTATTGTTTGCAGCGTCAAGAATTTCGTTAGCAAGACGTTCCTGCATTGTTTTCTCGCCTCTTTTGCGTGAAAACATTGTCAGCCAACGAAGTCCTAATGCCTGACGTCTTTCCGGACGAACTTCGATCGGCACCTGATACGTAGCACCACCGATACGTCTGGCTTTTACTTCGAGAACCGGCATGATATTGTTCATAGCCTCCTCGAATACTTCAAGAGCCGGTTTTCCGGCTTTTTCTTCCACTCTTGCAAATGCACCATATACAATCTTCTGCGCTACGCCTTTCTTACCATCTAACATAATGTTATTGATAAGCTTGGTAACTACTTTATTATTGTATAAAGGATCTGCCAATACATCTCTTTTTGCAACATGTCCTTTACGTGGCACGGTTCTTCCCTCCTTATTCAAATTCGCAGCAACACCCCGATCGGTGTTCCGCCACGCCAATAAATCATCGGTACTCACATGTGTCCTCTAATTCAATGTGTTCGTGCGGTTTTCTATCATAATAAGAATCCCAACACTAAATTAGTTCTGTTTGTGGACCTAATTTCTTGAACCTGACTTTTACTTCGCAGCTTTCGGTCTCTTAGCGCCGTATTTAGAGCGGGCCTGCTTTCTGTTAGCGACTCCTGCAGTATCAAGCGTACCTCTGATGATATGGTATCTTGTACCGGGTAAGTCTTTAACCCTGCCGCCTCTGATCAGAACAACACTATGCTCCTGAAGATTGTGACCTTCACCGGGAATGTAGCTTGTTACTTCGATTCCGTTGGAAAGACGTACTCTGGCGATCTTTCTAAGCGCTGAGTTAGGCTTTTTAGGCGTTGCTGTCTTAACAGCTGTGCAGACACCTCTCTTCTGCGGAGAAGTTGTATCGGTCGCTGTTTTATGAAGGGAATTGTATCCTTTCAGCAAAGCAGGAGCGGTTGACTTCTTAACGGATGTCTGACGTCCCTTTCTGACTAACTGGTTAAATGTTGGCATTCTTTTTCACCTCCTGTAGATTTTCATGATACCGCCTGTAATCAGGCTTTTCATGTGCATATTTTGCGTCCAAATTTTTTGCACACAAAAAAACGCATTCGCGTGCACACTAAAATAGTATACTTGCCCGCAAATGCGTTGTCAATACATTTTTTTAATTTTTCCTGAGGAAAGCCTCTAAAAGAAGCTTTCCTTTATGCTTTTTTAATTGGAAATTACTCCGTTAACTCCATTACTTCTTCACTGATCTCGTCCGTTTCCATATTTTCATCATCGATCATGTCATCTGCAAGATCGTCCAGATCATCCGACATATCGATATCGTCATCCAGGTCCTCGGAAATATCGATATCATCATCTAAACCATCATCGATATCCAGTTCTTCACCTCTTGCAAGGCGTGCCATCAGATTTTCGTCCGTAGAAAGTTTCGTCGAGCGATATCTCTTCATGCCGGTACCTGCAGGAATCAGTTTACCGATAATAACGTTTTCTTTCAAACCGATAAGCGGATCGATCTTTCCTTTGATCGCTGCCTCTGTCAGGACTTTCGTTGTCTCCTGGAAAGATGCTGCCGACAGGAAAGAGTTGGTGGCAAGCGCCGCTTTGGTAATACCGAGCATGATCTGCTTTCCATCGGCAGGCTCTTTGCCTTCTTTGATCAAAGTTTCGTTCAGATCCTCGTAATCCAGAATATCTACAAGCGTTCCCGGCAGATATTCCGTATCGCCGCTTCTTTCTATTCTGACTTTCTTTAACATCTGACGTACGATCACTTCGATATGCTTATCGGCAATATCAACACCTTGCAGACGATAAACTCTCTGTACTTCGCGGAGCATATAGTCCTGTACGGCCCGAATGCCTTTGATCTTCAAAAGGTCATGCGGGTTGACGCTTCCTTCCGTCAGTTCATCGCCGGCTTCAAGTACCTGTCCGTCGATGATCTTGATCCTGGATCCATAAGGAATCAGATACGTCTTGGCTTCTCCCGTTTCGTCATTGGTGATTACGACTTCACGTTTTTTCTTGGTATCCTTAATGGCCGCAACGCCGCCGAATTCGGCGATAATCGCAAGTCCTTTCGGTTTACGCGCCTCAAAAAGCTCCTCAACACGGGGAAGACCCTGTGTGATATCGTCACCGGCAACACCGCCCGTATGGAAGGTACGCATGGTAAGCTGTGTACCGGGTTCACCGATAGACTGTGCAGCGATGATACCGACTGCCTCGCCTACCTGAACGGCCTCTCCGCTCGCCATATTTGCGCCGTAACATTTTGCACAGATACCGATATGAGAGCGGCAGGTCAGAATTGTACGGATCTTCACTTCTTCAATCGGTTCGCCTTTTTCATCAACACCTGCTGACAAAATTCTCTCTGCACGGCTCGGTGTGATCATATGGTTTCTCTTTACGATCACGTTGCCATCTTTATCTTTGATCTCCTCACAGGCAAATCTGCCCATGATTCTGTCCTTTAATCCTTCGATGGTTTCTTTTCCATCCATAAATGCCTTTACGGACATACCCGGAATATCGTCACGATCTTCGCTGCAGTCTGTCTCGCGGATGATCAGTTCCTGCGATACGTCAACCATACGTCTTGTCAGATAACCGGAGTCCGCGGTACGCAGCGCCGTATCGGACAAACCTTTACGCGCACCGTGTGCCGACATAAAGTATTCCAAAACGTCAAGTCCTTCACGGAAGTTTGACTTAATAGGAAGCTCTATCGTTCTACCGGTCGTATCGGCCATCAGTCCACGCATACCAGCCAGCTGTTTGATCTGCTGATTGGAACCACGCGCTCCAGAATCCGCCATCATAAAGATGTTATTATATTTATCGAGTCCGGCTAACAGCACGTCCGTCAATTCTTTATCCGTTTCATTCCAGGTCTCGACAACCGCACGGTACCGTTCTTCCTCGGTGATCAGACCACGTCTGAAGTTCTGTGAAATCTTATCTACCGTAACCTGTGCCTTATCGAGCATTTCCTGTTTCCTGGAAGGTACGGTCATATCGGAAATGGATACCGTCATCGCTGCCTTGGTGGAATAGTGATATCCTGTGGATTTGATCAGGTCAAGCACTTCTGCAGTCTTTACCGCGCCATGGATATTGATGACTTTCTCCAGAATCTGTTTTAACTGTTTCTTGCCGACATGGAAATCCACTTCCAGCTTCAGGAAGTTCTCCGGATTACTTCTGTCCACATATCCTAAATCCTGAGGCAGGATCTCGTTAAACAGGAAACGTCCGAGCGTAGACTCTTCAACGCCGGAAATAAGCTCTCCTTCGGCATTTTTCTTCTGTACTCTTACATGAATGCGGCTGTGCAGGGTACACTCGCCGTTCTCATAAGCAAGGATCGCCTCGCTGATGTTTTTATAAAATTTGCCTTCTCCAACTGCGCCTTCCCGTTCCTGTGTCAGGTAATAAATACCAAGCACCATATCCTGAGAAGGAACCGCAACCGGACCGCCATCCGAAAGTTTCAACAGGTTATTCGGAGAGAGCAGCAGGAAACGGCACTCCGCCTGTGCTTCAACGGACAAGGGCAGATGCACTGCCATCTGGTCGCCATCGAAATCGGCATTGAACGCGGTACATACAAGCGGATGCAGCTTGATCGCCTTACCTTCCACCAGAATCGGTTCAAACGCCTGAATTCCCAGTCTGTGCAGTGTAGGCGCACGGTTCAACATAACCGGATGCTCTCTGATCACTTCTTCCAGAACGTCCCACACCTGTGTATCCAGTCTCTCTACGAGTTTTTTCGCATTTTTGATATTCTGTGAAATGCCTCTTGCTACCAGTTCTTTCATAACAAAAGGTTTGAACAGCTCGATCGCCATTTCTTTCGGCAGACCGCACTGGTATATTTTCAGTTCCGGACCCACAACGATAACGGAACGACCGGAATAGTCAACACGTTTACCAAGCAGATTCTGACGGAAACGTCCTGATTTACCTTTTAACATATCGGAAAGAGATTTTAACGCTCTGTTTCCGGGTCCTGTGACAGGACGTCCTCTTCTGCCGTTATCGATCAAAGCATCTACCGCTTCCTGCAGCATTCTCTTCTCATTACGCACAATGATATCCGGCGCGCCAAGCTCCAAGAGCCTCTTTAAACGATTATTTCTGTTGATGATTCTTCTATACAGATCGTTAAGGTCGGAAGTTGCAAAACGGCCGCCATCAAGCTGTACCATAGGACGCAGATCCGGCGGAATGACCGGAATGGCATCCATGATCATCCATTCGGGTTTATTGCCTGATTCTCTGAACGCCTCTACAACTTCAAGCCTTTTGATGATACGTGCGCTCTTTTGTCCGTTGGAGTCTTTTAACTCTTCTTTTAACTCTACCGTCTCACGCTCCAAATCAATCGCTTCCAACAGCTCTTTGATCGCTTCGGCCCCCATACCGACACGGAATCTGGAACCCCAGCTTTCTCTTGCATCCTGATATTCCCGTTCGGAAAGCACCTGCTTATATTCCAATTCGGTCTCTCCGGGATCCAATACGATATAAGCCGCAAAATACAGCACTTTCTCGAGCACTCTTGGAGAAAGGTCCAAGATGAGTCCCATACGGCTAGGAATCCCTTTAAAATACCAAATATGGGATACCGGCGCCGCCAGTGCAATATGGCCCATACGCTCTCTGCGGACGCTGGCTTTGGTTACTTCGACGCCGCATCTGTCGCAGACAACGCCTTTATATCTGATCTTCTTATATTTACCGCAATGACATTCCCAGTCTTTACTCGGTCCGAAAATCTTCTCGCAGTAAAGGCCGTCTTTTTCCGGCTTTAATGTCCTGTAATTGATTGTCTCCGGCTTTAACACTTCTCCTCTTGACCATTCCCTGATCTTCTCGGGAGATGCAAGGCCAATTCTGATCGCGTCAAATGTCATGGGTTGATATGCTTCCTGTTTTATTTCTGCCATACTCAGCTATGCTCCTTTCAGCCTATTCGCTATATGATTCTTCAAAATCAACATCCAATCCCAAGTCTTCTTCCGGGAAATCTTCTTCTAAGAAACTTTCTTCCGAAAAATCTCCTTCCTTCTCTTCACTGTTTACCAGTTCTCCGCTTTCTTCATCGAATTCCTGTTTCTGATATCCTAAAGAGTCAAGAGAATCTTTCTCATAGTCATAATTTCCGGAATCGCCTTCGATCTCATAACGATAGTCATTTTCGCTGTAATCCACGGATTCCATGATCTCCACTTCTGTCCGGTCTTCACGGAGTACTCTGACATCCAGACCAAGCGACTGCAGTTCTTTGAGCAATACCTTGAAGGATTCCGGAATACCGGGTTCAGGGATATTATCTCCTTTGATGATCGCTTCATAAGTCTTCACACGGCCGATGACATCATCTGATTTGACGGTCAGGATCTCCTGCAGCGTATATGCAGCGCCATATGCTTCCAGCGCCCACACTTCCATCTCTCCGAAACGCTGTCCGCCGAACTGTGCCTTACCGCCTAACGGCTGCTGCGTTACCAGAGCATAAGGACCTGTGGAACGTGCATGGATCTTATCGTCTACCAGGTGATGCAGTTTCAGGTAGTGCATATGCCCGATCGTTACCGGCGCATCAAAATACTCGCCTGTCCGTCCGTCGCGCAGTCTGACTTTACCGTCTCTGGAAATCGGAACACCCTTCCACACCTCGCGATGATCTCTGTTTTCGGATAAATATTCCATAACTTCAGGCAGGAGTTCGTCTTTGTGTTTTTTCTCAAACTCTTCCCATTCAAGATTCACATAATCATTGGCAAGATCCAGCGTATCCATGATATCGCCTTCCTTTGCACCATCAAATACCGGTGTCGCCACATTGAAGCCAAGCGCCTTGGCTGCCAGAGAAAGGTGGATCTCAAGCACCTGCCCGATATTCATACGGGACGGCACGCCAAGAGGATTGAGTACGATATCAAGCGGACGTCCGTTCGGCAGATACGGCATATCCTCTACCGGAAGGACACGGGAAACAACACCCTTATTACCATGGCGTCCTGCCATCTTATCGCCTACGGATATCTTTCTCTTCTGTGCAATATAAATACGGACTGCCTGGTTGACACCAGGTGACAATTCGTCGCCGTTTTCTCTTGTAAATACTTTGGCATTGACTACGATACCATATTCGCCGTGAGGCACTTTCAGAGACGTATCACGTACTTCTCTTGCCTTTTCACCGAAGATAGCGCGTAAAAGTCTTTCTTCCGCAGTCAGTTCCGTTTCTCCCTTCGGCGTTACTTTACCGACAAGGATATCACCGGCACGCACTTCCGCACCGATGCGGATGATTCCTCTCTCGTCCAGATCTTTGAGCGCATCGTCGCCGACACCCGGAACATCTCTTGTGATCTCTTCCGGACCTAATTTGGTATCTCTGGCTTCCGCCTCATATTCTTCTATATGAACGGATGTGTAAACGTCTTCCTGTACGAGTCTTTCGCTGAGAAGAACGGCATCCTCGTAGTTATAACCTTCCCATGTCATAAAACCGATCAGCGGGTTCTTACCAAGCGCCAGTTCTCCGCCTTCCGTTGAAGGACCATCTGCAATCACCTCTCCCTGTGCCACATGATTTCCTTTGAAAACAATGGGTTTCTGGTTGTAGCAGTTGGACTGGTTGCTTCTGGAGAATTTGGCCAGATGATATTCGTCTTTCTCTCCGTCATCATAGGTCATTTTAATCAGGTTGGAAGATACATAATCAATCGTACCAGATTTTCTCGCCAGAACACAGACTCCCGAATCGACGGCTGCCTTCGGCTCCATACCCGTTCCTACGACCGGCGCTTCCGTAAATAATAACGGAACGGCCTGACGCTGCATGTTGGATCCCATCAGCGCACGGTTTGCATCGTCATTCTGCAGAAACGGTATCAGCGCCGTCGCTACGGAAAATACCATCTTAGGCGATACATCCATATAATCGAACATCGCTTTCGGATATTCCTGCGTTTCTTCTTTATAACGGCCGGAAATGTTATTCCTTGCAAAATAACCTTCCGCATCCAAAGGCGCAGATGCCTGCGCTACATGATAATTATCTTCCTCATCCGCCGTCATATAAACAACTTCATCCGTAACACGCGGATTGACCGGATCACTCTTATCGATCTTACGATAAGGCGCTTCCACAAAACCATATTCGTTAATTCTTGCATAGGATGCAAGAGAGTTGATCAAACCGATATTCGGACCTTCAGGCGTCTCGATCGGGCACATTCTGCCATAGTGCGTATAGTGAACGTCTCGAACCTCGAATCCGGCCCTGTCTCTGGAAAGACCGCCGGGACCCAGCGCTGACAGACGCCTCTTATGCGTCAGCTCGCCGAGCGGGTTATTCTGATCCATAAACTGTGACAACTGGGAAGAGCCGAAAAACTCTTTCACTGCAGCCTGTACAGGTTTGATATTGATGAGTACCTGCGGAGAAATCTCTTCCGCATCATGCGTCGTCATTCTCTCACGGACAACCCTCTCTAATCTGGACAGACCGATACGGTACTGGTTCTGCAGCAATTCTCCCACCGCACGAATACGTCTGTTCCCCAGATGATCGATATCGTCGTCATTGCCGATTCCGTATTCCAGATGAATATTATAATTAATGGAGGCAATGATATCTTCTTTGGTAATATGCTTCGGAATCAGTTCATGAACATTTTTCTGGATAGCTTCCGCCAGAAGCTCCGGATCTTCACTGTATTCCTCCAGGATCTGCTGCAGTACGGGATAATAAACAAGTTCCGTAATGCCCAGTTCTCTTGGATTACACTCTACATAATGCGTAATGTCTACCATCATGTTAGACAATACTTTGACATTCTTTTCTTCTGTCTGGATCCACACATACGGAACCGCCGCATTCTGAATGGCGTCCGCCGTTTCGGCCGTCACCTTATCGCCGGCTTTGGCGAGCAGTTCTCCGGTCAGCGTATCCACCACATCTTCTGCAAGAACATGGTGTCTGATCCTGTTTCTGAACATCAGCTTTTTATTAAATTTGTATCTGCCTACTTTCGCCAAATCATATCTTCTGGGGTCAAAAAACATAGATGTGATCAAGCTCTCCGCGCTTTCCACACTAAGCGGTTCACCGGGGCGGATCTTTTTATATAACTCTAAGAGACCTTCCTGATGGTTCTCAGAAACGTCTTTCGTAAAACTTGCTTCTATCTTGGGTTCCTCACCGAACAGTTCTCTGATCTCGTCATTGGAGCCTACTCCCAAGGCCCTGAGAAGTACGGTGATCGGCACTTTTCTCGTCCTGTCAACACGTACGTAAAATACATCATTGGAGTCGGTTTCATATTCCAGCCATGCGCCGCGATTCGGAATGACCGTAGAAGAAAACAGTCTCTTACCGATCTTATCATGGCTGATTGCATAATAAATACCGGGTGAACGTACCAGCTGGCTGACAATTACACGCTCCGCGCCATTGATGACAAAGGTGCCTGTCGCCGTCATAAGAGGCAAATCGCCCATAAAAATCTCATGCTCCGTAATTTCGTCTTTCTCCTTGTTGATCAGACGGACTCTCACCTTTAACGGCGCTGCATAAGTCGCATCTCTTTCTTTACACTTTTCAATAGAATACTTGACGTCATCTTCACACAATTCGAAATCTACAAATTCCAGACTCAGGTGTCCGCTGTAATCTGAAATAGGAGAAATATCGTCAAAAACTTCTTTCAGTCCTTCGTCCAAAAACCATTGATAGGAGTTCTTCTGAACTTCGATCAGGTTCGGCATTTCCAGAACTTCCTTCTGTCGTGCATAAGTCATACGCGTGTTCTTGCCTGAAGCAGTCGCACGGATTCTGTTCTTTTCCATTGACAATTTCACCCCGTTCTTTATGATTCATGACTATAGAAAGCCGGTAAATATATAGCTTCTATAATAACCGGTGTCTGTTTATCTGGAAATCACGGCCAAATAAGCATACCACACCACAATAATGCACTATACATTCTACTACAAGAGGGGGACAGAGTCAATGATTATTTTCAAAGAATATTCCTGTCATCAGATCTGACACAATAAATTACCCGGTTTCGTTATATACCTTTTGAGTGGAAAAGTCAAACAGGAAAATAACTCTTATGCATAAAAAAGTCCGCGCATCTTATTTTCAAGATACACCGACCATATACTGTTCTCCTATATTGTCTTCCCACGGCTTTGCAAAACAAAGACCTTCCGGGTCGGCGTCCTCTGCCGCTCCGGAAGGTCTTTTGCCTTATTATTTAAGCGTAACCTTAGCTCCTTCAGCTTCCAGTTTTGCTTTGATATCGTCTGCTTCTTCTTTAGATGCAGCTTCTTTTACCATCTTCGGTGCGGAATCAACGAGGTCTTTTGCTTCTTTCAGACCAAGACCTGTAGCTTCACGAACTACTTTGATGACTTTAACTTTGTTCGGGCCAACTTCTGTCAGCTCAACGTCAAATTCTGTCTTCTCTTCTGCTGCTGCGCCTGCATCACCTGCACCTGCTGCTGCAACTACTACGCCTGCTGCTGCGGATACACCGAACTCTTCTTCGCAAGCTTTTACTAAATCATTCAGTTCTAATACTGTTAACTCTTTGATCGCATCAATTAATTCCTGAGCGGATAATTTTGCCATGATAATTTACCTCCATTAAATTTTCTATACTGTTATTTTGTTATGCTTCGGTCGTCTCAGCTGCGGGAGCTTCTTCTGTTGCCGTTTCCGCCGCCGGAGCTTCCTCTGCAGACGCTGTCTCTGCCGGAGCCTCCTGTGCTGCTTCAGCTGCAGGCGCTTCGCATTCTGATGCACCGCCTTTTTCTGCCAGCTGCTTCATCACGCGGGCAAAGTTTGTGATAGGAGACTGCATGCTTCCAAGCAGTTTGGAGAGCAGTTCTTCTCTGGAAGGAATCTTGGAAATGTCTATAATTCCCGCTGCATCATATGCAATGCCTTCCACAATGCCGCCTTTGATTTCCAGCTTGTCTGCCGTTTTCGCGAATTTGCAGAGAATTCTTGCAGGCGCTGTTGCGTCATCTGTGGAAATAGCCACTGCGCTCGGTCCTTCCAGATAAGGAAGAAGTGCCTCACAATCAGTTCCCTTGAATGCAAAATTCATCATTGTGTTCTTGTAGACTTTGTAATTGATACCCGCTTCACGAAGCTGTCTGCGGAGCGCCGTATCCTGTTCTACCGTAAGTCCGCGGTAATCAACAAGAACAACTGACTGCGCGTCTTTGATCGCTGCGGAGATCTCGTCTACAATCGTTTTCTTCATTTCAACTTTTGCCATTGCTTTTACCTCCTTATAGATTTTACGCCGATCGGAAATCCTCACAGGATTCCCGTAAGGAGTCTGCCTGAAAATATAAAAAAACTCCCTGAAGACAGGAAGGTTCAAATTCTCATCATAAACTCTTCTCCTCGGTAGGCGGAATCCTTACGCCATAACGGCACCTACTGTCTTCGGCATAGTCAAACGATCAGCTTATATAAATCGGATCGTGTCAACCTTGCTTACTATAGCACGACTGCCGCCGGCTGTCAACACTTTTTTACAGACTGTTGCAAAGCGGTCCAAACCGAAAAGAAGACAGGGGGCAGGGAAGGGATGGAGCTATGCATCCTGTAGAGGCCCTTGAAAAACGCCGGCACTTAGTGAGAGGGATACTTGTCATCCCTCGAACTTAGTACCGCTGCGATTTTTCACGGAGCGGGAGCGCGCCTCCGAAGGATGCATAGCCCCATCCCTTCCCCGTTCCCTGTTTTCTTTTCATCATTACTGCAATGTCACATACCCGTCTGCATCGATCTGTACGGCTCCCGACATTCTTCTCATCTCACCGAGCACTCTCTCTTTTTCCTCTCCGGCAAGGAGTGTTGTCCTGCAGTTGCTCTGTAAGCAGGGGATGAACTGGAAACTCTGCAAACCTTCTTCCGAAAGCGTCACCTTCACCATACCGGTATCGATCGGTCTGGAATTGAACCAGAAATTTCCCAGGCTGTAAATAACGGGGACGCCGTTAATGACATCGATCTTCTGCAGGATATGCGGGTGATCGCCAATGATCAGATCCGCTCCGGCTTCCGTCAGTTCAACCGCCTGCTTATCCTGCGCCCAGTCCGTCGCTTCCTGGTTTTCGGTTCCCCAATGGACATAGACGATGACAAAATCACTCTCCGCCTTGGCCTCCTGTATTTTCTGCAACAGTTTCTCGCCGTTCCAACAACGGAAAACACCGGGAGACGATTCCGTCGCCTCTTTCGTGTCGGGATTGTCCAGCCGCTCTATCTGTGTTGCGGAAATAATGGCAATCTTCATATTATTAATGATGAAATAAACCGGCGCGGACGCCTCTTTCTCATTTATTCCGGCACCGACATAAGGAATGCCCGCATCTTTTAGAACCTGCAGCGTATCAAGAAGCGCCTCTTCCCCATAATCATAGGCATGGTTATTCGCAAGCGACACGATATCCACTCCCATGTCATTCAAATAGGAAACCGAAGCGGGAGAGGCCCGGAATGTGAACTGTTTCTCCGGTATCGGCATACCCCTGTCAGAATAGGGGAATTCATTATTGATCATCATAATATCCGCGCTTTTCATTTCAGCGATCAGATCAGGCGCAATACTGCTTTCCAGATTACCGCCGTTTTGCAGAAGCGTTGCCATAACGCTGTAATTCGGATCAAACAGAATGTCTCCTGCAAAAGTAATGGTCACGCAGTCCTTGCTCAACGCCTCTTTGGCATAAATATTGTGTTCGGCCATGTATGCGGCATCGTTCAGAATATCCGCATATTTCCCGTTCTCCTCAACGATCCCCTGAACCTGTTCTTTCGCGGGTGCCTCTTCTTCGACCAGCTGGAAATTGTTAGAAACGGATTTCGACTTTGGTCTGACCCACAGATACGCAAACAGTATAAAAAAACCTACCAGAAGAACGAAGGCCAGCGTTATGCAAAACGGCAGTATGAAACTTGACTTTGTTTTTTTAGTTCTATTTTTCTTCATATTTTCAGTATACCACAAAATGTAAATATAATAGAAATTAAGTTGACGCCCTGATAAGATTATTTACTTCAATAAATGCACACAATACCGCAAAAACTGTGATACTCAAAGATTTATATGTCATAAATGAATGAATATAGGAATGATTGACACTGATCATATACCAACAAAACGGCAGTACCGCAATATAAATATAGGTTATAAACGCTCCTTTGGAAAAACCGACCTTACTCTCTCTATATTTTCTGCATAAGAAAAAAACAGTAATACCTGCAATGATAAATACTAAAACATATGGATATTTTACCAATACCGTAATATTATCCCATACGGTTTCTATATAACCTATCTGTTCTCCCATAACATCTTGTCCCGAACGTTCCAATATCGAATGCAGACCATCTGCAATAATATTTTCCTTCGTAAAAATTGTACACAAAACCCATTTTTCTATCCACATTCCAATATATCCGACTCCCCAGCATACAGAATTTTTGAATGCCATAGCCGGAAGCGATATGGCATTTTCGGACTCTCTCATACAGATCACCCAAAACAAAAGAGGGAGACCTAACGTAAAAAGAGGATATGTCAGAAAATCAAAATAGCTTGTCATCATTCCGATTATCATAAAAAGTGAATATGTCTCTTTCATTAATGCCCTATTCTGATATTTTTTTAAAATAATAACGGAAAAAAACATGGCAATCATAAATACCCATGTATATTGCATAGACATTCCTACCGTATGAAATTCCATACATGCCATCGCAGCAGCAAAGGCCGGTATAACCCGCGGCATATGAACTTTTTCCAACAATACGCACAAATAAATCAATACAGCCAGACACGTGAATTTCAAAATCTCTCTTATATCGCCGTAATCAAAAAAGAACAATAATGGTTTCAAGATGACCAGATATCCATGCCAATATCTCTGATAACTGATCCTTTCATATCCTTCTTCGCCCTCCAACCAGGCTATCATGCTCTCACAGACGCTGCGGGGTTCCCCATTTGTATACCCATAAAAATATACGTTCAGACACTTCTGTAACGCAGTTTCCTCTCCGTTATAAAATGCATTACGAAGCATCCATGCATCCGTATAATTATCTAACGTTGTCGCTTTATATCCATGGATCATCTGCGCATGAGCGCCTTCTATTTTGAAGATATCTACAGATGCCCTGGCATTCCTGATCATTGGATCTGTCGGAATCGTGTAAGCAAGAAACAATAGAGCGGCTCCCATGCATCCACCGGCAATTAAAATCAATACCATCCTTTTTATTTCATGTATCATATACATAAGCTACTCTCCCCCTTGATTACGCCGTCATCCTGCGACAGGCTTTTCCGATATAAAAAATAGGCTTCGCCTATTCAATTCCTCTGCCCCTCAATCTTGAGAGGTGGGGTTTCTTTTTGTTCCTTTTTCATGCATAATAGTCTTATGAATGTCTTGTAGAAAATCATTACTGACTACTATGAAGAAATTGCATATACTCTTCATCCCAGAAAAACTGAGATGGAAAATATCAATAAGATAATCCATTGCGGTGATCCTTCTTTCGGTGGTTCCATGTACGGCTGCCCTCACTGCGGAAAACTCAAATTTGTTGTGCCCGCCTCCATGCGGACTCTTTTCAATTCAAGAGAGCACCGTAGGCGGTCTTTCCTATAAAGAAAAAAGATTCCCGTCGTCTCCGACAGGAATCCTCATCATTAATATTTCGCCGTATTGATCTTCACGCCGGGGCCCATTGTTGTAGAAAGAGTAATGCTCTTTAAATACTGTCCCTTTAATACGGAAGGTTTTGCCTTAACGATAGCTTCCATTAAAGCATCCAGGTTTTCCTGCAGTTTCGCTTCTTCAAAAGAAACTTTTCCGACAGGTACGTGAATGATATTGGCCTTGTCAAGTCTGTACTCGATCTTACCTGCCTTAATATCATTGACCGCTTTGGTCACATCCATTGTTACCGTACCGGCTTTCGGGTTCGGCATTAAGCCTTTCGGTCCGAGAACTTTACCAAGACGTCCGACTACACCCATCATATCCGGTGTCGCTACAACAACATCAAACTCCAGCCAGCCTTCGTTCTGGATCTTCGGAATCAGTTCGTCGCCGCCTACGAAATCCGCACCGGCTGCTTCCGCTTCCGCAAGTTTATCACCTTTTGCAAATACCAATACTTTTACTGTTCTACCGGTGCCGTTCGGTAATACTACCGCTCCACGGATCTGCTGTTCCGCATGACGTCCGTCACAGCCGGTTCTGATATGAACTTCTACAGTCTCGTCAAACTTTGCTGTAGCTGTTTTCTTTACAAGTGCAACCGCTTCCGCCGGATCGTACTGTACTTTACGATCTACAAGCTTCGCAGCTTCCATATATTTTTTACCGTGCTTCATATCCGTCCCTCCATTACTCTTCTACTGTGATGCCCATACTTCTTGCGGTACCGGCGATCATACTCATAGCTGCTTCGAGACTTGCAGCGTTCAGATCAGGCATTTTCAATTCTGCGATCTCCTGTATTTTGGCTTTGGAGATCGTAGCAACCTTCGTCTTGTTCGGCGCTGCCGAACCGGATTTAATATTGCATGCCTTCTTCAAAAGAACTGCTGCAGGAGGAGTTTTCGTTATGAAACTGAAACTTCTGTCTGCATATACTGTAATAACGACCGGAATGATCACGTCACCTTTATCGGCCGTTTTCGCGTTGAACTGTTTGGTAAATTCAACGATGTTTACGCCGTGCTGTCCAAGTGCAGGACCAACCGGCGGCGCTGGTGTAGCTTTACCAGCAGGAATCTGTAACTTAATATATCCTTCTACTTTCTTTGCCATATCGGCACCTCCTAAAAAAATGATGTGGTTAGGCGCAGAGGATGCTGCTCCCACTCTTCCTGAAAGAATACGCACAACCGGGGCATTCTTTCAGCCGAAAAATTTCTTCCTTTTTTCGGTCTATTTACACCGCCAAAGCGGAATAAATACTCGTCAACATGCTTATTTCATATTTCTTACTTCCGCAAAACTGATCTCTACAGGTGTCTCTCTTCCGAACAGTTCAACATTGATCGTCGCAGTCTGCTTTCCGTAATCCATTCTCTGTACGACACCGACCGTATCTTTCCAAACACCCGCAACAACCGCAATGGTATCGCCTTCTGCAAAATCCACCGTTACGTTCTCCACTTTAATGCCGAGCGGTTTCATTTCAGCTTCCGAAAGCGGAACCGGCTTACTTCCCGGTCCGACGAATCCGGTAACACCTCTGGTATTTCTTACGACATACCATGTGTCATCGTTCATGACCATATTGATCAAAACATATCCCGGGAACATTTTTTTCTGAACGTTTTTCCTGGCGCCGTTTTTCATTTCCATAACATCCTGCATGGGAACGCGGACTTCCAGAATCTCTTCTTCCAGATGTCTGTTCTCGATCGTTTTCTCAATATTGGCTTTTACCTTATTTTCATACCCGGAATAAGTATGAACAACATACCAATTTGCTTCTGCCATACGATTACCCCTCATTCTACAATGTTGTTATAAAGTCCACGCCATACTGCAGTGCAAAATCCAATACGGTTATGATCGCACCTACTACAACGGAAATAACGACTACCGCGATAGATTGTTTGAAAAGGGAATCTTTATCGGGCCAAGTGATTTTCTTAAACTCAGTCTTCACACCGTTCCAGAATACAACCGGCTTCGGCTTCTTGTCTGATTTTGCAGAATCTCCCATATATAATACCTGTGCCTTTCTCTCAGCCTGCGGCATCTGCCGCCGCAAGGCGCAAATTCACGTGTGAAATTCGTTTCACACCATACCTGTGCCTTTCTCTCAAACTTATTTAGTTTCTTTATGCAGCGTGTGTGTTTTGCAGAATCTACAATATTTTTTGATCTCCATTCTGTCCGGATGTGTCTTCTTATCTTTCGTAGTATTGTAATTACGCTGTTTACACTCTGTACACGCTAATGTGATTCTTGTACGCATTTTTGCCACCTCCACTTGTTACACTCTAATTTTGAGCATAAAAAAAAGACCTGAATCTTATCTCGTTTGTATACTATAACATAACCGTTTTGCGAAGTCAACCGCTTTTCGGAATATTTTACATATTCGAAGCATACGGACTTTTTTCATAATTTATGTAAGTTTTCCAAAAATTTTACTTTTTTTTAAAAATTTGTCATCTGCCTCTAAATAATATGTAAATAGTATCCGATAAAAAAGATAAGTGGTATAAGATAGTAGTATAAGCATGTCTATAAGGCGCATTCAGCTTAGGAATCAGGAGGTATGAACATGAACGTAACGAGTATAAACCAGACGTCGGGCAATTTATCCGTAAACCAGCCTAAGCAGGACAGCCATGAAAAAAATATCGAGAAGCAGATCATGCAGCTTCAGGAAAAAATGCGCAGCATCGCTTACGACAGTGAAATGCCTGCCGAGGAAAAAGACAATGAGAAGAAGTCCCTGCAGGAGAAAATACAGACTCTGAACAGCGAACTAAAACAGTATCAGATCCAGAAAAGACAGGAAGAAGCAGAAAAGCGGCAGGAAGAGGCCAAAAAGCGTGAAACGGAGGCCAAAAGGCAGCAAGACGCCGCTGTAAGACAGCAGAAGGCCGCAGAACAAAGACAATCCGTATCTGCAAACGCTGATACTCCCGCATCTTCCGATCAGGCGGTATCCGCTGTTTCCTCAAATACTCAGGAATCAGCCGTTTCCGTCGGCATGGAACAAAGTCCGCCGCAGACAGGCTTTAGCGATACCGAATCGGACGCAATGATCTCGTTCTCCAATACGAAAGAACATCTTGCATCCATGCAGAAACTTCATACGAGCCTGGAAGGACAGATGCGTACCGCACAGACGGATGATGAAAAAGCCAAGATCCAGAAAAAAATGGACAGCGTATCCAAAAGTATGGGTGAAAAAATACAAAAAATAGCCGATACTATAAATGATACACAAAAAGAAGAAGAAAAGCGGAAAGAAAAAATCCGCGAAAATATGAAAAAACTGAACGAACGGGCAGATCATATAAAGGCCGTTGTTCCAAAAACCACCGGAAACAGCGATATAAATTATGGTTACTGGCAGAAAAACGGCGCTGCTCTCGGAAAAGTACTTTTGACGAAGTCAAAATAGATGAAGTATAAATAGACAAAATCAAAACAGACAAATTAATCTAATCAAAATCATAGCAGAAAATGCTTAGATTATATATTCATATTCCGGCGCATACGGCAATGGATAGCCGGCCGGAGATATTTACATGATAGCAGATTTCATGGAAGAAAGGAGGAGCATCATGGCTTACAGCAACAGCATTCAGAGTCATTCTAATGTCTACAATTATTATATGACCACTTACGCGCCCAAGTCCAGCACGCCTTATGACACACATAAGAAAAGCGAACTGCGCAGTGTCTATAATTCTATTGTCAAGATGAACAAAGACGCTCCCATTTATATCCTTGATACCAGTAAAGAATCCTGTGCTTTTGCAGTCGGCATGAAGGAAAATGCCAGAGAACTCCGCAATACCATTGCAGCTCTCGGTAATCTTGACGAGGATGAGCTGTTAAATAAAAAAGCGGCTTATTCCAGTAATGAAAATATTGCATCTGCTTCTTATATTGGTAAACCGGCAGACAGTATCGGTATGCCTTCAATGGATATTGAAGTACGTTCTCTTGCAACATCACAGGTGAATATGGGAAATTATCTTCCCAGCGACGAACAGGTTGATCTTCCCGCTTCGACTTATTCTTTCGACATCAGTATTGATGATCTGAATTATGAATTTCAGTTCAATATCAAATCGGAGGATACGAACGGCGATCTGCAGGAACGTCTGACCAGACTGATAAACAACGCCAATATCGGCCTTTTTGCACAGGTCGTAAAAGATGGCGATAATCAGTCCGGCATGCGCCTCGAATCAAATGCAACCGGACTGAAGAATGATAAGGAGCATATATTTAATGTCTCAGACCACCGTACAAGCAAAGATTCGGGTACGGTCGAATATCTCGGACTCGGCTATACGACGGTTACCGCTTCCAACGCAGATTTTCTGATAAACGGCGAAGAGCGGACATCACCTTCCAACAAACTGACGATCGGCCGTATGTATGAAGTAACTTTAAACGGTGTCAGCAGCGAAGAAGGCGAAACCGCCTCTATCGGCCTAAAGACAGACGTAGAGTCTCTGACCGAAAACATCAATACATTGGTACGCGGATACAATTCATTTCTCCGTGCAGCGTCAGAGTACAGCGACAAACAGCCAAAGAGCAGCCGTCTCGTACACGAGCTCGGAAGCATTCCGAGAGCTTATGCACAGGGACTTACCGCGGCAGGGTTAAACTTAAACCTTGATGGCACGTTGGAAATCGATAACGAGACAATCCAAAAGACTGCTACCGGAGACGATGCCAAAAACGCATTTTCATCCATTATGGATTTCACCCACTCCCTGGTGCGCAAATCCAACCAGATCGCTTTAGATCCGATGAATTATGTAAATAATATCGTCGTAGCATACAAAAATCCCGGCAAAAATTTTGCCACACCTTATATTACAAGCGCTTACAGCGGAATGATGTTTAACGGCTATTGTTAACTGTGAAAAAGATACGCATGACAAAAGTGCCCTGAAATCGCCAGATCAACGATTTCAGGGCACTTTTTATGATCAATCTCCCCTCTATCCTTTCATGTGCCTATAACGGAATATTTCCGTGTTTTTTCTCCGGCAGACGGACCTGCTTATTCTTTAAGCCCTGCAGGGCTTTTAACAGCGCTGCTCTTGTCTCCTCCGGTTTGATCACTTCATTGACATATCCCCTGGCTGCCGCTACATAAGGATTCAGGAAACGTTCTTCATACTCGGCCTTACACTTTTCACGCATGGCTTCCGGATCATCGGCTGCTTTAATTTTCTTCTTAAATGCAATATTGACTGCTCCGTCAGCTCCCATAACTGCAATTTCAGCAATCGGCCACGCATAAACAATATCGGCTCCCATCTCTTTGGAATTCATGGCAATGTATGCGCCGCCGTATGCTTTTCTCATGATCAGGGAAATTTTCGGCACGGTAGCTTCCGAATAAGCATACAGAATTTTAGCTCCATGACGGATAATACCATTATGTTCCTGCGCCGTTCCCGGTAAGAAAGCCGGCACATCAATCAGCGTTACAAGCGGTATGTTAAAGCAGTCACAGAAACGGATGAATCTGGCAATTTTATCCGAAACATGATAATCTAATGAGCCTCCCATAACATTCGGCTGATTGGCAACAAAGCCTACCACTTTGCCGTCCATTCTGCCCCAGCCGATCACACCGTTCATCGCAAACTCTTTCTGTACTTCGAAGAAACTGCCTTCGTCTACGATACAGTCGATCACTTCCTTTACGTCATATGCATGCCTGGAATTATCCGGTACGATATCCTTGATCTTGGCAGCTTTTGCTCTTGCGACAGACTCTACTTTACTGAAACGTCCAAACACCCGGCCGACGTCCGGCAAATGACTCTGCCTTTCCTTTGTATTGACAACGGGCGGCTTCTCCGTATTGTTGCCCGGCAGATAGGATAACAGTTTGCGGACTCCCATCAGACATTCCGCCTCCGTCTCATATGTGAAGTGGGAAACGCCGCTCTTTTGCGCGTGTACTCTGGCCCCGCCAAGTTCTTCGGTAGAAACCTCTTCATTAATGACCGTCTTTACGACGTTCGGTCCGGTAATAAACATTTTGGAAATATCATTCACCATAAAAATAAAGTCACAAATAGCTGGCGCATAGCATGCACCGCCGGAACACGGTCCCAAAATGACCGCGATCTGCGGAATCACGCCGGAAGCCTGTGTATGCCGCAGAAACATTCCGCTGTAACCGCTGAGAGAAGAAATTCCTTCCTCGATTCTGGCTCCGCCGCTGTCATTAATACAGATAAGCGGCGCTTTCATCTGCATCGCCATATCCTGAATCCGGCATATCTTGAAAGAATGGTATTCGCCGAGTGTCCCGCCGATCACCGTAAAATCCTCACTGGCTACAAAAACAAGCCGGCCGTCAATCTTACCGTATCCCGTAACGACACCGTCGCCCGGCACACGCCTTTTATCCAGATCAAAGTCATCGATCCTGGATTCTACGAACCCATCCACTTCCACAAATGTATCTTTATCAAGCAGCATCTCTATACGCTCTCTTGCCGTCTGTTTTCCGCTCTGATGCTGTTTCTCAACTCTTGTTCTTCCACCGCCTGCAAGCGCTTTTTTTCTTCTTTCGTCCAATTCCTGAATCGCTTCGTCCCAATTCATTCTGAAACCTCCCATTGTTTTGACAATCCAATACTTTGAGTTTCAAACTTTTCAAAATGATTATATCCAGAGCGCTTCCTGTTGTCAAGATATTTATCAAAAAAAGAGGCCCCGGAATCCATTCCCGGCTGCCCCTCTTTCTCTATGGCAAGCAGGAAATCCGCCGTTTGGCTCATTCCTTACTTACCATTTGTAATGCCGCAGCAATTACTTTATCCATATCATAATACTGATAAGCCCCCAGTCGTCCTCCGAAAAGAACGCCGGACTCTGTTTCCGCCAATTTCTGATATGCGGCAAACAATGTGTTGTTTTTGTCGTTGTTAACCGGATAATAAGGTTCTTCTCCCGGTTTCCATTCTAACGGATATTCTCTTGTAATAACAGTTCCCGGCTGTTTACCGAATTCAAAATGTTTATGCTCTATGATCCTCGTATAAGGAGTCTCTTTGTCCGTATAATTGACGACCGCATTACCCTGGTAATTATCGCATTCCGGTAATGTTTCTTCCTCAAACCGCAGAGCGCGGTATTCCAGATAACCAAGCCGGTAATCAAAGTATTCATCTATCATTCCCGTATAGAGCACTTTTGTAAACGTATTGCCTTCCTGATCGGAAAAGGTCTTCAACTCTCCCTTCGCGGCAGACTTCACATATTCCTGATAAGATACACCGGTCTTTACTTCTATTCCGGCTAACATCTTCTCAATAATGGCGGTATACCCCCCTACCGGAATCCCCTGATACGGATCATTAAAATAGTTATTGTCATATGTGAAGCGAAGCGGAAGTCTTTTGATAATAAAGGCCGGCAATTCCTTGCAGTCGCGTCCCCACTGCTTCTGCGTATAGCCTTTGATCAGTTTCTCATATACATCCCGTCCGGCTAATGATAAGGCCTGTTCTTCCAGATTCTGCGGATCGGTGATATGCAGTTCTTCAATCTGTCCGGCAATCTTCGCCTTTGCCTGGGCCGGTGTTACAACCCCCCACATCTTACTGAAGGTATTCATATTGAACGGAAGATTATAAAGCTCGTCATGATACCTTGCAATCGGTGAATTGATGTAATGATTAAAAACCGCAAATTGATTGATATAATCCCATATCTTTGCATCTGACGTATGAAAAATATGTGCACCGTACTTGTGTACATTGATACCGAGCGCCGGTTCCGTATAAATATTGCCGGCAATATGGTCTCTCTTATCGATCACAAGGACCTTTCTGCCCTTCTTCTTCATCTCGTATGCAAATACGGCGCCGAACAAACCCGAACCGACTATTAAATAATCATACTGCATGGCCTGTTATGATTCCTGCGCCTGGTATTTCTCAAGCTGCGCATAATCTTCCATAAGCTCGAGCGCTTTCTTTCTGCCGGTCTTATTCAGCTTGATATAGTACTGCATCACTCTGTTTTCCAAAATTTTGTTGCCGAGCGGACTCTTTTTATCCAATGTTGAAAAATCAACCGGATTCAAATTCAACCGATCACACATACGGATAACCGTACCGTATGCCATCCCTTCAATTCCCCTGTCCAGTGCAGTTACAAGTGTGGAATACGGAATCTCCATTTCGATTGCAAACTGCCGTACACTCTTGTACTGTGATAAAATTTCTGCCTTTAAAATTTCTGCCTTTGTCATTGTGCAGTCCCTCCTTAATATGTTAATATTCATACTTACCGTGAAGAAAATTCTCCTTCCACAATCACGCTATATCATTACTGTACCACAAAAATTTCAGAAAAGGAACCTCTTTTTGGATAATTTAAACGAAATTACGTTGTTCTGATAAAATACTTCAACCCCCTCCACAGCAAGCAGGCAAAAAGTCCCGAAATCTCCATATTGTAGGAAGATACAGAAAATGTTAAAATAGTGTTATCACTATATAAGACTCGCCAAAAGAAAGGTATGAATATCGTCATGTTACCAATTACCGTATGTATGATCGCCAAAAACGAAGATAACCATATCGAAGAATGTCTCAAAAGACTCCGGCCCTGCAAATTTGAAATTGTTGTCGTTGATACCGGTTCAGTTGACAGAACCGTGGAAACTGCCCGGAAATATACAGACAAGGTTTTTCATTTCGACTGGTGCAGCGATTTCAGCGCCGCCAGAAATTATTCTATCAGCCAGGCTTCCAACGACTGGGTACTGAGCATTGACTGTGACGAATATCTTGAAAATATCAATCTCGCCGATATAGCGTATACCCTGCAGGATAACCAGACCTGTGTGGGAATGATCGTCCGCAACAATCCTTATATCATTCAGGGCGTCCGTTCTATCATGTCGGAACGTATCGGCAGGCTCTTTAACCGCAGATACTGTCATTATGAAGGGACAATCCATGAACGTGTTACGACCCTGGATGGCAAAGAACCGGATTCCTTTTCCATTCCGTTAACATTCTACCATGAAGGTTATGTGTCGGAATCCGACAAGCGCATGCGTGCCACCCGTAATCTGGAAATGCTGCTGCGTGACTTTAATCCGGAAGATCCGAATCCCTATATCTATTTCCAACTCGGACAAAATTATGTTTCTTTAAATGACCTGGAAAAAGCCGCACATTATTATAAACTCGGACTGGCACTTAACTCCGATCCGCACTATGCTTTTGTCCAGACAATGATGGAAACTTACGGCTACTGTCTGATCGAACTGGCGCAGTATGACCTGGCGCTGAAGATTGCATTGAAAGCCAAGGAAAAATATGATATTTTTGCAAACCATGCCGATTTCGTATATTTGTTAGGCATGATCTACATGAAGAAAAATATGTGGGATAAAGCCATTGAAGAATTCACAAAGGCAACGACGCTTTCCACTTACTCGCGCAAAGGCGTCAACAGCTATCACGCCTATTATAATATCGCCTCTATTTACGAAAAGACCGGCGATATCGACATGGCCAAAGCGTATTATAAAAAATGCGGTGATTACAACAATGCCGTGATCAGACTGGGAGAACTGTAACTATGCTGCCGATATCCGTATGCATGATTGCCAAAAATGAAGAAAAGCACATCGAAGAATCTCTACGGAGGCTAAAACCCTACCATTACGAGATAGTTCTGGTCGATACCGGTTCCACTGACAGGACCTTGGAGATCGCCGCAAAGTATACCGATAAGATTTATCACTTTGACTGGATCAATGACTTCAGTGCCGTCAGGAACTTCTCTTTTGCACAGGCTTCCAATGACTGGGTGCTTGTGATCGACTGTGACGACTATGTCGAATCGATCGATGAAAAAGAACTCCTTGCGCTGATGAAAAAGCACCCTCACAGCATCGGGCAGATCCTCACGCGCAACCGCTTCACACAGGATGGGCAGACTTCCTACGAAAATGTTTATGTCAGCCGTTTCATAGACCGCAGATACTATCATTTCGAAGGAAAGATCCACGAACAGTTTGAACCGCTGACAGACATTCCCAAAACCTATTTCCGGACGCCCGTAAAGGCCGTTCATGTCGGATATGACGGTACGGAAGAAGAAATGAGGGCCAAATCACTTCGCAATATCAGATTACTGGAAGAAGAATTGACCACTGCCGGCCCCGACGCTTATCTCTATTATCAGCTTGGCCAAAGCTGCATGAAACTCAAAGACTATGAGAAGGCATACGAATGGTACAATCTCGGCCTGTCTATGGACATTGATCCGAGTCTGGACTACATTCAGACTATGGTAGAATCGTACGGATACTGCCTGCTGAATTTGAAACGATACAAAGAAGCTCTTGGACTGGAGGGAATTTATGATGTTTTTTCGGTCAGGGCGGATTTTGTATTTCTGATGGGACTCATTTATATGAATAACGGACTGCTTGACGAAGCGGTAGGACAGTTCAAAAAGGCTGCCACCATGAGAGAGTCTGTGGTAGATGGTATTAACAGTTACCGGGCATATTATAATATCGGAGTAATCTATGAGTGTTCCGGACATCTGAGTGAAGCCCGGAAGTATTATAAAAAGTGCGGGGAGTATGCGCCGGCGTTAGGAAGACTTAGAGAACTTACACATTGATGATTCCGGAATTTATCTCTGCTCATCTTCCCCCCGCAGCGCCAATACCGTCTTTCGCAGTCCCTCCCGCATATGCGTCTGCGCCCGCCAGCCTAACGCCTCTATCTTCCGCGTGTCAAGGATTGCTTTCGTCGCGGCAGAATATCCGGCCTGCTCTGCGGCATCCGGCATTTCGAAGATAACTTTTACCCCGTTATCTTCTGCAAGCCATTCCGTGATCTGCAAAAGCGTCACTTCTGATTCCGTATCCGAAACATTATAGGATGCTCCGCCTTCTCCCTTTAACAATACCGTAAGCACGCCCATAGCTGCATCCAAAGCATACGTATAGGAATATAACTGTGTTCCGGCGCTTTTTAACACAATATCCGCTCCGACCGCCGCTTTCTTGATAAACTGTGCGATCGCCTTAGAATCCCCGGGAAGCATTGTCTCCCCATAGACTCTGCTAAGACGCGGGATGACGAAATCCAGTTTATGAGCCTGACGATAGGCATTGCAAAGCGCCTCTCCCGCTCTTTTGCTCTCGGGATACCCTGCACGGAGCGTATTGCAGTCTACGTATCCCAGATAATCTTCTTTGAATCTGTCCGTATCCCCGCGGTTTTCTCCGTATATTTCTACCGAGGAGAGGAAACAAAAGCGTTCGCTTTTATGCGAAACGGCGTAGTCCAACATATTTTTCGTACCAATGATATTGGCTGTGATCGTACCGACAGGATCGGCGGCATACTGCAGCGGATGCGTGTTGCTGGCAGCATGGATCACATAATCAGCCTGTCCGCATTCGGGAAGCGTCCGGTTAACGTCACAGGCTATATATTCAAAATTCCGATCATTCCAGTATATTCCCAACCGCTGTCTGGCATTTTCTTCATTTCTGCTCAGGGCGATAACTTTCACCGGAGCCGATGATCCGGAACTATGATTCCGGCCTGCATGGTTTCTCTGCTCCTGACCGTACTGCATCAGAATATCGATCAGGCACTTTCCGATCATCCCCGTGGCGCCGGATATCATAACGGTTTTACCCGCCAATCTCTCCCAGGGCAGATTCTGTTTTAACAATAATTGTACTTCTTCTTTATATGTCTGCATTTTTATTCTCATCTCCATCTGTGCATAACTGCACATTCTCAAAACAGCAGTAAATCGGCAGATTAACTCTAGTTATGTCAACCACAATTTCCCTGCATATATAATCCGCAGATTTTCCCGGTTTTTCAGAAAAAACAATGTCGTCAGATTCTCCCCCAGATATCCGGCAAAACGGTCGGCCCGCTCTGCGCCTTTCGGCGTGGTAAGCTCTTCGGTCCGCTCCAATACTTTGAAAAGAAAGTCACAGTACTCATCAAATACTTCCGCTCTGGCGATCAGCATATTGAAATTATGAAAATACTGCTCTCCATCTGCGATCCCTTTCTCATAAGCCTCCAGATATGCCGGCGCCGTTTCCCGAAGCGCCTGCAGCATGGCTCTCCAATCGGATTCTCCTACATACCGGGTATGCTCTTTATCAATATTCGGATAATAAACGGACGGATATGGCAGAATAACGTCCCACTTATGTTTCATTGTGAGCAATGTCCGCATCTGTGCATCGTCGATTGCAAAAATACGTCTGTAATGGCAGATTCCCTTATAGGCCGCATGACAGTTCTTCCAGGCATGGTATGTTGCGGTAAGCTCGCAGTAATTGCGGTTTTTGACGGATATGCTTTCTCCTGTGTTGTCCTTTAGAGGCGCTATCGACGCGGCGGTAAGGGCGGCTCCTGCCTGGATCGGCGTAATATAGCGCGGAAGCCTGCTGCCCTGAGCCGCAGGCAGAGACGGCTGTTCACGAAGCGGTTTGTCCATATGCGATTTTGCCTGGAAAACCTTGAGCAGAACATCCTTTTCCTGATGTGCGGCCTGCGTGATCGGTCTTTTTGCCGCATCCAGAAGCTCTGCTGCCGTCAAACAATGGGCAAGACTGCTATAGTATGCTTCCATTAATTCATTTTCCAATTCACTGGTAAACAGGATTATCCGAGAATCTTCCATCGGCGGATCCAGGAGATCTAAAGAATACAGGTTTTTAACGACAGCCTGGTGATGCGCCTCCGGTACGGCAATCAGATAATACGCCGGAACGACCGTATTCTGATCCGGATCATACAATGGCTGCTGTTTTTGCAATGCCTGCAGTTCCTGCCTCCACGCAGACAATTCCTTAACTGCAATACCATCGATCTGTGCAGGAGAAGCATCAAGCATCCCCCCCCTTCCTCCTGCATCCGATATGAGGAAAAAGAGCGGGGTTCTATTATATAAGGTTTTGATAGCTGTGTAAACGCTTGCGGCAACGATTCCTGCTCCGTAGATACAGAAGGAATGCAAAACTGCGGGTTGATTCGGCATGGTTTCTCCTGTCTATAAGTTTTCTAATGATATATCATCTGATTTAACGAAAAGTCATTTCTACACTATTGAATACATTCTTCCAATGTAGATTTACTATACAGATATTCCTGTATGCAAAGAACACGAACATCCTTTCGTACCGCCTTTATCTGTCTGAAAATTTCGTGATAATACTGCTTATTGGAAATGATCATGAATCCTATTTGTTCTGATACGCTATCATAAGAAACGACTTCCAGACCAAACATTTTCTTTCCCTGCTTGTCTTTACTATTATCTATCAGATAATCTACTTTCTCTCCAATACTCGCGGCAGAACTTATAAACCCTTCCGTTGATCTGCCTGCTCCCCAATAACCAATCTGAAATCCTTCTCTCTTCACATAAAGAAAAATATCCGTTATTTTTTTCAGATTGCTTTCACACAGAGCCTGAAAAGACATGGAATCGCGAAAGCATTTTTCTTCAAAAGCGGTCTGATAGAAACGTTCAAACTGTTTTCTATAACATTCCGGCAGCCTGTAATAAAACGGATCTCCAGGAACGCCTAATTCTCTCAAACCTGCTTCCTGCAGATATTGATAGACCTGTTTCTGCCTCTCTTCTCTTTTACAGACAAAAAGCTGCTTCTCCAATGAATCCAATGCAAAAATCCAAAAATGTACACAACGCTCTTCCCACATATGATACTGCATCAAAGCCTTTTTTACCGCATACAATGCTTCAAATGCGCACATGGGATCACGATCATTACTGATTCTGTCCGGTTCGGAATGCAGCCTTCTATAATAAAGGACGTCCGCAGTCCGGGTATGTACGATATTTTCTGCCGCGAACGTAGAAAACAATATAAAAAAGACATCATTGGAAGATGGCAAATCCTGAAATTGGATCTGAAATCTGTCCAGTAATTCTCTTGCAACCATACGGTCATATGTTGCATTCTGACAGCGGATCAGAAAATCTATCGGCTGTTCCCGTATATTAAAAATATCCTTTTCAAATAATTCTTTATCGTCCTTCAAAAGAGTTTTTTTTCGTCTGATACGATCAAATGCCGTAAAATCTTCCCTTTCCAGCATAACCATATCCGCATGATAAAAATCTGCCGCTTCTATTAACTGCTCCAAGAAATCATCCGCTATCAGATCATCCGCATCCAAACATACAACATACTCCGACCGGCTGACGGCTATTCCTCTATTTCGCGATATTGCCGCTCCACACCTTTTATCATTACGCATATAATGAAAAAACTTATTTTCTTTCACCGCATCCAGCAGCAGCGCCGCTGTATCATCCGTAGAACAATCGTCTACAAAATAGACTGCAAAATCCTTCATTGTCTGTCTCATGAGACAATCCAGAAGTTCCGGAAGAAATTTTCCGGCATTATAAACGGGAACAATCACCGCAATCTTTGCCGCCGCCTCCATAAAACCGCTCCTTACAAACATATTGTACTAACGCGCATTGCTCTTTATACGGATAAACTCCACACTATTTTATCACCTGCAATCCCAAGTTTTTTTAATGAAGCCATAATCTCCAGTGCGGTCTTCTCCTCTTCAATGGCGATCACGATGTAATCATAAACCATTTCCCGAATACTTTCCACGGAACTGATCTTCGGCAGACGATCCGCATATTTCTCATATTGCCGGTCCACCCATCCTACCAGTTCATAGTTCTCGTTATCCTTGATCTGTTCATAATAGGTCCACCCCATAACGCCTGCCGCATATAAAACGACTTTGCTGTGCGGCGGAATTTTGTGAAACGGAAATACCGAACCTGATGTGATCCCCCGATATCCCTTCTGTTCTAACTCTCTTTGATGATTTTCATACTTTTCCTGTCCGGCATACAATAGAAACTGCAGCGCTTTCAACAGCATATCATCTTTCCCCTGCAGTTCTTTTATCCACTGCCATTGCACTGCCTGATTTGCTTTTATCAATAAAGTTAACAACTCCGGGTTCTCTACGCTAAGGTTTCGCACAATATGCCGGAAATACCCTTCATTTAATCTGCTGACTTCCAGCAAATGCAGTTCCTTCAGTTCATTTTGTGCAGATACTTCCAAAATATCCGTCAGTCCTTTAACAATATCATTTACCTTTTGAGAACTAAATGCGTAGTTCTGATGTCCTGACCGAAAACAATATAACTCCACCGGAACAATATAAAACTCTTTCGCTGCGATCATTGCATTTACCAAAAACGGCGGATCCTGAAATCTTCTGTAATCCGGGAAGAAAATCTGATGTTTTATCAACAGTTCCCGACGATAGAGATACGTAGTGTAATGAAAATCATACTGATAATCTCTGTACGTCATCTTTCTTCCCGAAAGATAACCTTCGCATTCCTTTCTATGCAAACTCATCGCAGAAATGACGCCTTGTCTGTCACAGCTTTTAAAAGCGCCGCAAATAGAAACGTTATGTTCCACACAGGCGCGATACATCTGATCCAGTGCCGAAACATCCAGCAAATAATCGTCTGCATCCAGAAAAAGCAGAAATTCACCTTTTGCTATTTGAATTGCCCGGTTTCTCGCTTTGCCGGCTCCCTGATTTTCCTGGGAGATAATATGGATTCTCTCATCACATTTCTGCATTCTACGCATAATGGCAGGAGAATCGTCGGCAGATCCGTCGTCTATACATAGGATTTCCAGATCTTTCAGTGTCTGCCGTCTGACGCTTTCGATGCATTCTTCTATATATTGTTGTGTGTTATATACCGGTATGATTACTGAAATTTTTATCGTCTTGTCCTCTATTGCATTTATATTTTATACAAAATATCCTCCAGCGAAACCACCGGATATTCTACTCGTTCATTCAGCATCTTATTAATCTGATCAAAATAATAACATGCCGTTACTACGATAACATCTACAGGCTCTAAATTGTCATCCGGCGTTACTACACCAACATCAGCATAAAGATCGTCAGCATTTTTATCGATAATATATTTTACAGTAATGCCGGAGTCCTTTAACTCATCGTATAGACGTTCGCCCAGTTCTTTTAAACCATAAATTGCTACCGTTTTATACCCTTTCTCTTCAAAATATTCTACCAGGGTTTTCCCACGCTGATGAAGGCTGAGCCACTGATCATAAATAAAATAGTACGACAACACTTTGTTAAACAGTGAATCTTTCCCGTCTTTCTCCACCATACGTCCAATAGCTGTCCCTGTTGCAACGGCTCCCACGATTCCTCCTGCCAGTACCTTTAATACCGTACTAACTCCCTTTCTCATGCTTTTCCCCCTCCGGTTCTTATACGTTATTTTCCCACACTTCATCTACAATTTCCTGAAGCGAAATAATGGGATAATCTACTTTCTGTTCCAACATTTCTTCAATTTCATCCATATAATGAATAGCTGTCACAACAATCGCATCTACCTCTTCCATCGGTTCCTCCGGTGTAATAATATCTACATCTGCATACATTGTGTCTGCTTTTTTATCGATAATATATTTCACTTCCACTTCTGAGTCCCTTAATTCATCAAATAAACGTTCTCCCAATTCTTTCATTCCGTAAATGGCTATTGTTTTCCATCCGTTTTCTATAAAAAAAGAACGTATGGAAATCCCTTTCTGCTCTATTTCCAGCCATTTCAATAATAACTTATAAAATTCTCCCATTTTCTGCAGCAAATCATTCGTTTCAGCATTCCTTTTCTTTTGTTGGAATTCTACCGCAGCTGCTCCTGTAGCCGCTCCCAACAATAATGATAAACATGCTCCTGTTCCTTTTTTCATATTTTTTCTCTCCTTTTTCATATTTTTTTCACTTTTTTGCAAGATATAAGCTTCGTTCTCAATTTATCCTTTATAATCCACCAAAGCACATATTTGCGACTCTGTAATGCATAAGAAGACCTTACTTTATTATCATTATGGAAACTTAATTCCGAACTTTTATCTTCCTTATGGAAAATATAGGTATCCCGCACATATCTTTGTTCCAGATCAAATTTTTTGCACATAAAGTACAAAATTTCTTCTTCGCTATATAAAAACGTTCGCTTATAAAATCCCTTATAATATTTAAAAAAATCCGGTGTCAATAACAATGCACAGCCATGTAATGCCGTAACTCTGGGTCCTGGTCTTGAAGGCAGGCTTACCCAGCTCCCCTTCGTATGTTTTATGAAAAAATCCCGTTTATATAAAACTAAATTTTCACGCACTGTTATGGGAATGCTAAATCTTCTCTGAACGCGATTTCCTCTGGTACGAATCTCAGAGCCGATCACTCCCACGCCATCCGTATAGTTTTCTAATAATTTATCAAAATAATCCTGCTTCATAAAAAGAATATCATTATTGGCAACAAAAATAAAATCTGAGCCGAATCTTTCGCGGGCGATGCGTATTCCTATGTTATTTCCCTTTGCAAACCCATAATTTTTCCCGGTCCGAACTACAATGATTTTATCACTTTGTACATATTTTTTATATAGTTTCTTAAAAGATTCATTATTGGAATGATTATCAACAATGACTATTCCGGCCAGTTCGTACTCCATTTCCAATATACTATTGACACATTCCAGCGTATCTGCATAATTCAAATAATTCAGCAGAACAATACTTATTTTCTCCATAAATCATTTACTCCCCGCCCTTTTCCTTTTACAAGTTTTCGGTATATCTGAATCAGGCTTGTTGTATATCGTTCCAAATCAGTCAATTCTATTGCAAATTTCTGTGCTTCTCGTTCTTTCCTCAATACCTCGTCTTGATTTTCCAAGACATATTGTATTTTATCTGCAAGTTTTTCCGGATGTCCACCTTGATATAAATATCCTCTTTCCTCATCTTTTCCAATCAATTCCAACGTACCGCCGGAATCTGCCCCTATGACAATCCTTCCTGCAAGCATTGTCTCCACAGTCACTCTTCCGAATGCTTCCATTCTTGCACACACCAAGATCATTCTACTGTTAATTTTCATTGTCTGAAGATCATCTGTATAGGGGTGAATTGTAATATAATCTGTTAATCCTTTATCCCTTATATATCTTTTTATACTATTTTTCCATGCTGTGTTTCCGCCGCCCACAACATTTAAATGCACGGAAATTCCTCTATTGACTAATACTTCAACCGCACGTACTGCATCCCATTGTCCTTTTTCTTCACTAATGCGCCCCGCAATCAATAACTCATTGCTTTTCCTGCCGCTCTCATCCGGATCGATACAGTGATAATATGCATTTTTATCAATCCCGTTATATAAACGTATGATATGTACACCATACCTATCCGCATATTTCCTCTTGATCCCTTCAGAAATGGCTATGCAGCACCTGCTATAACGGATTAACTTCTTTGTGATAAAAGGATTCCATAACTTAAGTCCAAAATGTTCTTCAAGATGTTCCCTGAAGTGCCATATATGCGGCGTTCTTGTGAGGTATGCAGCTAAAGCTCCCACGTTTACCGCCATTGTATTCGTATGGACAATATCGATTTTTTCTTTTATAATCAGCTTACAGATTCGTAAGACTGCCGGATAGTTTGCATTTACATATGCCAGATAATGTGCAAAACTATATGCGCCCTTATAAACGCAGTTTTGGTATGGTATTATTTCCGTTCTTATCCCCAACTTATTCAATTCCTTTTTCAGCCTGTCCCGCTTCGGAACAACAACGATAGGTTCTATCCCCCGCTCCTTGATTTTTACAATATATTCCAGTAAAGATTTTGGTGCTCCGTAAAACTGTGCATTATGGGACACGTATAATATTTTCATTTTCCTCATTATCTCCAATCGTCATATGTGCGTATTTTTGACAGCTTTCTATACATTCATCCCGTGTCTTCAAACCTGGGAAAGAATATATCGATAAAACCTTTCTAATTCTTTCACCGCAAACTCCGGTGCTAATTTATCAATCCGCTCTTTTGCTCTTCTTCCCATTTCCGCTTTTTGTTCTTCCTTCATTGCCGCAGCCTGATTCATCTTGTCCAGCAAACTCTCTGAATCCCCCGGCATACACAACAATCCGCTTTTCCCATCATCTATTAACTGTTCAAAACTTGCGCCATCCGTACCAATTACCACTTTTTCAAAATGCATCGCTTCCATACATGCGTTGGAAAAATTTTCACTTAAAGAGGGAAAAATAACAAAATCCGCATGCTCAACGATGGGATATAATGAAACATGTGGAAGTGCCTTCATATAAATAAATCTCTCCTGATGCTTTCCTGCACTTCTTTTCAAAACGCGCGCTAAATTTTCTTTATATCCCTTCTGTTCAATACCGCAGCAGACAAAGCTGTATTCCGGATTTAACCGTAAAAACTGTTCCAATATCTTCGCAATTACTAAAATCCCCTTTGTAACAGACAACCGCCCAAAGAAAAGAACATATTTTTTCCCGCTGAGTCTATTACGATATATACTGTCATCATATTCGCAGCATTCGTTACAAAACGGTGACTCAATGACTGCTACTTTTCTGTGAATATCTTTCGCAAACGCATTTGCATGCACATTACTCGGCGCAAAAACTGCAGCACATCTTTTGGCCGCTAAACGTTGCAGAAATGCATAGACAGATGCAATCGTTTTATTCGGATAATCCGTATAATACAATTTATCATAATCGGATAATCTCATAACAGCCGGAATCCGCCCAAAATAAAGAATCGGCCAACTCTGGATCGAAGAAAACTGGATGATGTCTATGTTCCTTGTATGTATAAGTTCCGAAATTTTTGTGTTTACCGCTAAACTACTATAAAAAACATTCGCAAGAGTTCTCAAACAATCTGCTTTGAAATGCGAACCTGCAGAATGTACATAAAAGATTTCTATACCGTTTTCCATATAGTGCATATCTTTTGTCCCGGATGTGAGAATCATCGGAGTATGCCCAAAATCCTTTAATGCTCCTGTAACTCTTCGCATATACATGTTAACACCCCCCTTAGGAGATTCTCCTTTCTGCTCATAATGGGGTGATACAAATAAAATTACCATTCTATAAGAATATCCTTTCCTTCCGCTTCTATATTAGACCACGAAACCCTCCTTTTTATTTCATGATATTCCATATATCCTTTACTATATATTCCTGAGGATTTTTTTTCCCCTTAAAGTAAGCTTTAGGCATACCAAATCCCATCTTTTGGCGATACATAATATTTTTGCCGATCTCATCTTCATATGCCTTTTTTAAAAGTCCTTTTAATTCTCCATTAGGACATCTGTCTTCCTCCGATAACGAGAATGAAAATTCTATCAGTTTCTTTGATAATAAAGGAACTCTTGTTTCCAATGAAACTGCCATGCTTACCCTATCCACTTTCGCCAAAATATCTCCCGGAAGATATGTCTTGAAGTCCAGATATTGCATCCGCGTTATGGGCGGTAAATCTTTAATATAATAATTTCTGATAAAATCGCGCACATCATAATCATTATCTACTTTCAGTTTCTTTCTAACTTTTTTATCATTTTCATCTGATTTCCAACCCTGCAGGCCGGATACAAATGTAAGGTCGTCTAACCAAAAGTAATCTTTACTCCTATCCGTTTTCCATTTATTATATAAAACTGAAAGAAGGGGAATATCAGGTCCGTTTTCTTTTTGTTTCCGCCACATTAATTTATAATGGTTATATCCCCCAAACACCTCGTCTCCGCCATCCCCGGTAAGAACTACCGTTACCTTTTTCTTTGCCATTTCAGAGACTAAATAAGTAGGAAATGCCGATATATCTGCAAACGGCTCATCATACCATTCCTTCAGCTGCTTATAATGCTGTTTAAAAAGACTGCGGGTAAACAGTCTTGAATTCATATGGATCTGATAGCGTTCACCTATCTCTTTTGCATAGCGAAACTCACTATACTTAGTATCTGCAAAATCCATAGAAAATGTTTCGAGCTTGGGATTCACCTTAAAAGCTTCATATGTAGTAATGCTAGAATCTACGCCGCCGCTTAAAAAAGTTCCTACCGGCACATCAGCGATCATTTGCTCCCCAACAGCTTCTTTTACTAAAGATCTCAGTTCTTCTATTAAATCACTTTGCTTTCTTTGTGTTCCCTGACAGTCATTCACCCGCAGCTTCCAGTATGCCGAATCTTTAATGATACGCCTGCTTTGTATATCAAATATTATGCGATGCCCCGGCATCAGTTTAAAGACATTTTTGTAATAGGTTTTTGGATCCGGTATATATAGCAAATGTAAATAATCATAAACTGACGTATTATCAATTTCAAAAGAAACGGTATCGCACATATTGACAATCCCTTTAAGTTCTGAAGAAAAGCCAAAATCAAAACCGTTATAATAATAGTATAACGGTTTAATTCCAACCCTGTCCCGAAAAAGTTTGACCGTCATATCCCTTTTATCATAGATGGCGATTCCAAACATACCATCTATCTTAGTAATAAACTTTTCTCCCCATTCCAAATATGCGTTTAAAATTACTTCCGTATCTGCCGTCGAACGGAATATATAGCCTTTCTTTATCAACAGATCTCTTAATTTTTGATAACCATATATCTCACCATTAAATACAATACCAACCTGATTATCATAAGAGAACATCGGCTGCATGCCGTATTCCGATAAATCTATGATGGCAAGTCTCGCAAATGCCAGCGTGAAATCATCCATAGAGTTAATCCTGATGCCATCCGGCCCTCTATGCTTCATACATTCTATACCTTTTTCATAATTCCACTTAGGATTATTCCCTCCGAGAATCCCACACATATCTGCCACCTCATACATTTACGTTCTGTATTTTTTGATTATTTCCTTCCAAACGTTTAAATAAGCATGTTTAAAATATTCCGGTCCGGAAGAATATATTCAGAAATTCCCCTCGTTGATAAACCAGCACATATTTCCGCCTGAAGCGGAATATCTACGCCTATTACTATGACATCCCTATCCTTCTCCAAACACTTATCTATTCCTGATAAAAAGAAAATAGTTTCTTTACATTCACCTGCATCCTGTCCATCTGAAATAACATAACCTTTAATCGGAATACCACATCGGGCAAGCAGCCGAAAGAGTGCCTTCCCATAATGCCCGCATCCATATATGTAAACATTTTCTTTTGCTCTTATTTTATTAACCCATGCATAAATCTTCAGGAAATCCTCCTGCCTTGTACAAATTTTCTCATTAACCTTTCTGTCTAATGTACTTTGATTCATTCTAACCGCCATATCAAATAAAATTATTTTTTCCTCTGAATAATAATGGCTATAAAATTCTCTATAGATTGCAAGTTCCTTATCCTTTACTCGATATCCCCAGATAGTTGTCAATGCAGAAAAAACATCATCTATATATTGCCCTGTATCCTCTGTAACCACAAAAGCTCCTATATTAAGCAGACTACTGTCTTCTTCATCTATACCAATCAACTTATCCGCGGTAACGGTATCAAACAGTAACTTCGTGGCAATAGCATCCCAATTATTTTCATAATGGCATAATGCTATGTCATGCAATACAACAACCGCTCCTTTTTTCAGGAACGGATAACAAGCCAAAAAGTCTAATATTTCTCCCGGCATTTTATGCATGGTATCCAAGATCAGGAAATCAATATCCCCCTCCACCATTTTCAAAAGTTCCGGAGCATATTTCCCTGTATACAAAGTATAATCAAAGCATTTCTCCTGCATAAGCAAATATTCTTCTGTCGCATACCCAATTTTCCTGCTATCGTCATTATATAGATTTTCCTGCAAATCGATAGAAATAACTTTCGTCTCTAAATTCAAGATAGAAATGCATTGTAAAATTGCTACTGTTGTACCGCCTTCTGCCACTCCAATCTCTACTAACTTTTTGGGCCTGTACTCTTTCATCAGACCAAGTAAAAACGCCAACTGATCCTTACTCATTTCAGACTGATTTCCAGAAGGTAACTTTTCTAAAATATTAAGAGGCTCATAAAATAAGTTCTCATATCTCTTCATATATTTTTCCCTTTTATAATACTACTTTTTTATAATACTATTTTTGAATATTGTGAATCACATATTGGTAATAATGAAGTAACATCTTGACCGTGTACTCCGGCGCTAATCTGTCAATCCGTTTTCTGGCTTTTTGCCCCATTTCTCCTTTTTGCTCCTCGTTCATCCCCGCTGCCACATTCATCTTGTTCAATAAACTCCCTGCATCGCCCGGCACACATAATAATCCGCTCTTTCCATCATCAATCAGTTGTTCAAAACTAGTGCCATCGGTTCCTATTACAACCCGCTTAAAATACATAGCTTCCATACAGACATTAGAAAAATTCTCCATAATAGAAGGGCAGATGACAAAATCAGCATGGTGGATGATCGGATATAAAGTTTCATGTGGAAGCGGCCGCATATAAATAAACCTGTCCCTATATTTTCCTGCGGCCTGTTGCATAATACGCACCGAATTTCTGCCGTCAATCATTCCGTCGGCTCCACAGCATACAAAATAATAATCCGAATGCTCAGCCAAGAATTGTTCCAAGATTTCAGCAATTACCGATATTCCTTTTTCAAAATGAAGCCTTCCTATAAAAAGAAAATATTTTTTTCCGTATAAGGTTTCATTATATATGCTCTCGTTACACGTTACACTATCATTCCAAAAGGGGGACTCGATTACCGATACTGTTCTATGAATATCCTTTGAAAATGCTTCTGCAATAACATAACTTGGCGCAAATACAGCATTACACCGTCGCGCCGCAAGCCGCTCAAACAAAGATAGGATAGATAACTCCACTCTGCCGATATCATTGCAATCCTTATAATACTCCTTAGCATAACTGGACAACCGCATAACCGCAGGTGTTCTCCCATAATAACAGATCGCCAGCCCATAAGGTGAAGCAAATTGTACCACATCCACTTTTCTTTTCCGTATCAATTCTTTCACTTTTCGATTAATAATTAAACTGCTATCTATTCTTCTGCAAATTTCTCGGAGAATTTTTCCTTTTACTGAAATGCCTGAACAGGCTGTAAAGAAAATTTCAATACCGCTTTCTCTATAATGCATATTCTTATCACCAAGTGAAAGAATAATCGGTTCATATCCCATCTTCTTTAGCGCACCTGCCACTCTGAATAAATAGGTTTCCAGTCCTCCACCTTTCGGATTTTCTCCTTTTTTCCGCAAATACGGTGTTACAAATAATACTACCATGGTGTATTATTCCCCCACTGACATATAAACTTAGATGCTTCTTCTTTCGTTCTTTCAGGTATATACTGTTTAAACAGGATTTTACCGTACATTACCAACAATAATTTTTTAAGCCTTCTTTGAATGATTTCATATCTATCCTTTTGAACGCATTTTTCTATATCTCTTATCCTATCTACGACGCTTCTGATGTATAATGCTTCCGCTGCACATCTCTGCCAAAAGCAAAAACACAGTTCTATAACAAATCATATAATTAATATAACGCTATCACAACAAAATCATGTTTTTTGATTTCGGATTCAGCTGACTTTGCGGCGCTACTATTATTTTCTCAGGATTACGATTCAACCATGCTCCCCACCAACTATAAGTACTATTCGCAATAATATTTGATTTACATCTGCTCATAATTATCAACTCTTCGTAATCCTGTAGAATCCTATTCTCATTTACATATATGCAATCACTGCCAATATCCAGATTTTTTTTGACCCAATCTAAATCATCTGAAAATATAAGAAAGAGCGGTTCCTTATATAAACTTTTCATACGCATAATCGCTTTTTTATAATATTTTATATCTAAAACACTTTTTACTTTTACATAATCTCCACGACGAACATGCATGGATACACATTTATCATATGATAGTGCCTGTGATAATTCTTTTGATATCTGTATTCTCCTTTTGGGCCTTAATTCTACTAACAACTTCTTTCTTATCTGCTTAAAATATCTTTCATCCTGAAACCAGCCTTTTATATAATAACTACCCTTTAAATTAGCAGTCCTTGCTGAATATGCTGGCACACTTCCTTTGCAATTCGTAAATTCCTCATAAAACTTATATCTCCACAACCCACATTTTGCCATATTATAGATTGCTTTATCCCTAATACTATCGCGCCTAATATATTGATATTTCCCATATTCTTCAACATTCATTGTCGGCAGCGTTATGTTGAAATTCTGGAGACCAACTTGACGTATATCATGTCTCGGATCTTTGATAAAAACTTCATCATAGGATTTGTCCATGTCCAATCTTACATCCAAGCCTTTCTCCTTTAACGCTCTCGCGTATGCATATTGGAACAGCTGATTGCCAAGGCCCTCCCAGATCCTCACAATGAGAATATCGTCTCTTTCCATAATCCTATAAACATCCTTCTACAATTTTTAAAACCTTTTTCATAAAATCCTTTTCCGTCCATTTAAAGCTCTGTTTGTAACCGGCTGCAATCATTTCTTTTCTTACTTTATCGTTCGTCCACATCGTTTTGATACAATCTGCAATTTCCCCGGGTGAATCTGGATTAAACAACAGTCCTGCATTTCCTACCTGTTCCGGCATTGCATACTTATTTGATACCGCCACCGGACAGCCTAATGCCATAGCTTCCAGGGGCGGGATATTGGTAGGCCCAAAGTACGATGGCATAACCAGTCCTACGGCGTGTCTATAAAGATATGTTATATTCTCGTCACTGACAAATCCCAGTATTGTGACATAATTTTCCAATCCGTTTTCGACAATATATTTTTTTATTTCTTCATAACAATTTTTTTCAGAGCCGACAAGTACTAAATGAATATCGTCTATGCTGTTTTTCAAAAGCTGAATTGCCTTAATTAAATGAATATGATTTTTATGTTTCCAAAACTGAGCCGGGTAAAATATATACTTATCCGGTATGTCTATTCGTTCTTCACGTTTCTCCCCAATATGCTTTGGTATGACAAATGGAAGGCTGACAATGGTGGGTTTCCTTTTTCTTTTTTTCAGATAAGATTCTTGAAACTGCTTTTTACCCAATTTTGAATCTGTTAAAATGAAATCCGCATATTTTGCCTGACACTTTAAGCATACTTCACGCCACTCATAACAATTTTTAACTTCTGGAAAATCCGGCTCATACCGATGCATCAAATCCTGTACCGGTGTAATAACTTTCACATTGAAATTGGGAACATATTTAAATTGATCCGTAAGAAATAATACATCAATTTTTTCACTTCGAATCAATTTCCCCAATTCAGTCTTATATGTATTATACACTCTGGAATATAGAGAAAACCTTAAATTCTGTCTTAATTGTTTTATCGTTCCGTGCGGCCAGTCACATTTGACAAACGGAATCTGGCGTTGTCTGCACCAACGATACCAGAATCTATTTGTACATATCGCAATAACTTCAAACTGTTTCCCTGATAATTTCTGCATACATTGTACGATTAATGATGCATACTGGAACTCGCCCCCATTTTGCGGTTTCACTGACAATACAACTGCAATCTTTTTCTTTTTTTTCATGAAATCCTCACATATTCTATACTGTCCTCGCAATAAAATAACTGGTCCAGGTATTATAATCAGTTTCTCCAAGAGTCTGACAGTCTATATTATCAAGCAATTCAAATCCTGCTTCCTGCAATAAAAATTCCAATTCCGGTCTGAAAAAATACCGCATATTATGTACTTCATTAAACACTTTTGTCTGTCCGTTCTCCTTATCCATGATAAAAACTTCATAACAAACATCCACTACATTTTCCTTATCATGCATAACAGGTCTGGCGATCCTTGCCAGCTTATTTTTTTCATCTTCTATTTCTTTAACTCTTACGCACGGTTTGTCACTTAACACGCCCGGTCCATACCATACATCAAACAAAAACAAACCTCCCCGGTCAAGAGCCTTTCTCGCCGATTGAAAGGCTTGAAGGATATCGTCATTCTTCGTCTGATAGCTCATAACGTGAAACAGGGATATCACGGCATCGTATTGTGTCTGCGGTACGAAGCTGCGGATATCCGCTACAGCAAAATCTATAGACAGGTTTTCTCTTTTCACATTTTCCCGGGCAATATTTATCATGAGAGCACTCAAATCAATGCCGGTACATCGATACCCAAGCTTCGCCAATTCCATATCATGTTTCCCCGTACCGCAGCCGAAATTAATGATCGATCCGATATTTTTTCCAAATCGTTTTAACAGGCAGTCTACCTGTCCGGCTTCGGTTTTATAGTCTTTGTCCTGATAAAATGCATTATAATAGTATGCGTAGTCTTTAAATACTTCCATATATACTTCTCCCGGATGCCTGGTCGGCCAGTACGTTAAATCTGATCCTTCTATATGTGATAAATATTTGCAATAGTATCCATTCTGATCTGCCCAATCACGATAGGCAGTAATTGATGCGCCCCAATATAAATTACTGTAATGTTTATCCGTCCCATCGCTGCCATCCATGACAAATCCTGACCAGTTATTGTTCATCAAAGGTCTTGGCATTCAGAAACAAGCTTTTTCCTGAATGACTGCATCTCTCTCCAATATTTTTTGTTCTAAGCCGGAATTATCTGCACTTTTCCTGTCCATTTCTATACTCCAATCTGCATCATGACATCCTTTAAAACGGAAACAACTCTGTCCATCTGCTCTTTTGTAAGGGCTAATCCGCTCGGAATATAAAATCCTTTCCGCGCCAGATATTCTGCGTCCGGATAAGCCTCATTCCGAAATAATCCATCTTTCCGATACACCGGCTGCTCATGCATACACCAGAAAAAAGTTCTTGCTCCGATACCTTCCTGAGCCAATCGTTTTTGTATCATTTTATTGTCTGCCTGTATATCCGGCTCCAGTACCAGTCCATATACCCAATAAATATTATCCGCATAATCAGTTTTGGCAATTGGCAGCCGCAGTCCCTCTATATCCTGCAGTTTTTCTGTATAATAGCGGCCCATTGCCCTTTTGCGTTTAACAAATTCTTCCAGCCTTTCCAGCTGGGCCAGTCCGACAGCCGCCTGCAGATTCGTAAAGCGGTAGTTATCACTGATCTCATCATGTATATATCTGGTGTCTCTCCTGAAGCATAAGTTTCTCAGACTGCGGCATCTTTCTGCCACTTCTTCATCATCTGTAACAACCATACCGCCTTCTCCGGTCGTTATATGCTTATTCGGATAAAAACTGAATGTGCTGACGTCTCCAAAGCTCCCGCAGGGCCTGCCCTTATAGGTCTGACCATGCATTTCCGCTGCATCTTCAATAACTTTCAGATTATATTTCTTTGCCAAAGCCAGTACTTTATCCACTTCAACCGGCAGACCATATAAATGAACGATCATGACCGCTTTGGTCTTATCCGTTATTTTGGCCTCGATTTCTTCTGTTTTCATATTCCAGGTAAACGGATCACTGTCTATCAGTACCGGCACTGCTCCAAGCTTCGTCACGGCCATAGCGCAGGATATGATCGTAAAAGCCGGCATGATCACTTCATCGCCTTCTCTTATGTTTAACGCCTGCATGGCAACTTCCAATGCCGCAGTTCCGTTAGAAACCGCAATTCCGTATTTCCTGCCGGATACCATGCTCATTTTTTGTTCAAATTCCCGCACAAACGGCCCTTCTGAAGAAATCCAGCCGGTATCAATACATTTGCATAAATACTTTTTTTCATTTCCGTCTAACAACGGCTCGTTTACGGGTATAAAATCCATTATCATTCTCCATAAAACACATCATCTTCACCGATGCCTGTAAAACGTCTTTTATCCTGCTCCCCTGAATACGGCCCCTGCTTCACTTCGATCATTTCCACTTCTTCTATTACGGTAAAACCATGACCGCCGGAAACGAGCAGGATAACATCGCCTGCTCCCAGTACCCTGCTTTCTATGTACCGTTCGTCATCATCATAAAAATCCACCCGGAGTTTTCCTTTTTTGATAAAAAGAACTTCCTGCGTCATCACAATATTTCTATGTACAGGATTATGTACATGCGCATCGATCACTTTGCCTGCCGGATGGTGCATGTAGGCCACTTGCTGGGAATATTCGTCGGGTGTGATAAAATCTATGCCGTCGCTGGTATAGCTGCTTCTGATGATTGTTGCCAGAAGAGTCTCGTCCTTTTTTACAATTTCCAATTCTTTCATCATGATCTATCCTACTATGTTATTTATGACAATTGTTCTGCAGGCTGTATATATTCGTCCGGTTTCTGAAAAGGTACAGCACACCAGGCGCAGCCTTCCAGATATGGTTCCAAATTTAATGCGATCAATGCCTGCTTTAAATCTTCTTTCGTCTGATAATCCTTAAAATCGATATAATCATGCTTTGTATCAAATTCTGAGATTTCTACAAAACGCTGAATTCTTCCGCATCTTGTCAGTCTGCCCTCTGCGATTTCATGGGGACATATTCGTGCCTGCTCACACATCATGTAAGTATTGCATAATGTCTCATGACTCAAATGGTGATCATATGGCTGTGTGCCTTCGATCTTCCATGCCTGATTCTCATAAAATATAACATGAATCCCGTATTGTTCATAAACTTTTCTACTGATATCCGACTTCTCCGGCATATTATAGTTACTCATATATATGATAATCCTGGGATCGGAAAGTAACTTCAAAATATTCTCATCTTTTGGATAAGATACACCATTTGTAAAAATCTCAATATGACCGACCTGATCCATAGATAACAGCTTTTTCAAAATAATGCCCAGATTGGGGCACAACAGCACTTCGGCTGTTGATAATTGCACATAAAGACATCTGCTTGTCACACTGAAAAAAGTATCTATATCCTCTAAAATTTTCCTGACGTCCATATTTCTGTGTTCATGCAGCTTCGGAACATAATCCGCACAATATTTGCACTTCAGGTTACATATCGTCGTAATTTGGAATGCTACCCCGTTAGCGATATATTCTCCGCGTCCGATCAATTCCTTGATCTTATCATATTCATCCTCAGGAAACTGCCATCCATTTTGAACCATATAATGATCTAAGCGCTCCATATATGGAATAATCACTCTATCGACGATCAATCCTCTGTTATATTCTTCATAATAATGCATATTTGACCAGTAACTATAGCAGGGAACACTTTTTATATTATCAATCCCAGCCAATTGTTTTCTTACTTCGTTTTCATACTGATCTGTCATGATCAGAATCATATATTTGGCCGGATCGATCTCTTCCAAATATTTTACCGGTCTTACTTTAAACAATCGTCCATTCAATTTCACATGTCTACGCTGCTTTTTTTCATCATTATCTATAATGCAGTCAACAAATTCTTCCAATGCAGTATAAGAATAGGGATATTCCGATTCCTCCGATATATAGGAAGGTGTTTTCCAGTCATCGCACAAATACCATATATAATTATTTATTTTATTGACGTAATGGGAGAGTCCCCTTCCTGCACCGAATAAAATAATTCTCTTTTCGCCTTTCATTAATACATCAAACATAGCTTGGATATTGATATGATTATTCATTTTCTTTTTCCCCTGTATATGAATTTCTTGATGTCGCAAAAAGCATGTTTACACAGCACATCTCTAATGCTGCTCTGAAAAACAATTTATTCTTATCATGTAAACATCTTCTGAGTATTCCTTTATATTGCTTATTTAGTGCCTTTATTCCATGCCGTTTTAAAATTTCTTTTCGAAATTTTCTAATTATATATGCGTATCCATTGATACAAACATCTTCATCCTTTGAAATTGTATCACCGTCATGTAAATGATACACGAAAAGGGGCGTATGAATATGAGCATACTTAACTTCTTTAGCAATTCGTATCGCTGTATCCCATTCCTGATAGGCCTTTACGTTTTCATCCAATAAACCAACTTTTATCAGAATTTCTTTTTTTACCAATAAAGATTGAAACATTGGTCCTTCATGCAATAATAAAAAATTATACAAATCTCCCGTATATCCTTGTAGTTTTCTTAAACTCCTTTTACCGTTTTTTTCATTATAGCCATCTGCATAGACAGCACGCTCCCCGTTAGTGTTTAAAAGATATTGGATTTCCTTTTCAAGCATTTCCGGCAGCCATTCATCATCTGAATCCAAAAAAGCAATATAGTTTCCTTTTGCATTCAAAATCCCCAGGTTTCTTGCTGCCTGCGCTCCTTTATGATTCTGTCTTAATATTTTCAAATATTGACAATGCATATTTTCTGCCAGAATAACCGTTTTATCCGTAGAGCCATCATCAACCAAAATGATTTCATACGGCTGCATTGTCTGCCGCCTTATGGAATGAATACATCTTTCTATCGTCTTTTCACGATTATACGCAGGAACAACAACAGAAACCTGTATTTTCATCTTTGCTGTCTCCTTTGTTCCTCTATCCATACTGATAATCCTGCCCTTCATCTCTGTTATCCGGCACTATAAATCCATTTTTTTTCTGCCGTATCGATCTCACTTTGAAACCACATCTCTAACATCATAAAGCGGAAAAGAGGTTCATCCCAATTTTCTTTTCCCGACAAATGTCTCTGATAACACCTGTCCAATGAACGTCCATCTACTATGTTCCTCGTCTTAAAAGCGTCCAAATATTCTTTAATTTCCAACCGGAACCGCTCATCTCGCAGCCATTCATCAAACGGCGCAGGGAATCCCAGTTTGTTTCTTCTGCTTCTTATTTTTTCAGGAAGATACTTATTACAGCTTTGCCGCATGATATACTTGGTCCAACATCCATGTATCTTATCCTCATCTGATAAAGTATACGTAAATTCTACCAGCCTGTAATCTAAAAAAGGCAGTCTTACTTCCAAAGATCTTGCCATGCTGTTGCGGTCTACGTCATGCAGAATCCTTGGCAGCGTTCTATACTGCAGGTGTTCGTTCAGTTCCTTATCCAGTTCATTTATAATAGAATTATTTTTCCAAGGTTTGATTTTCAGATCAATCCGGGAGAATTCTTTTTGGTATTTTATTGCACTATTCCACAACTTCCATGCAGCTTTATCATCTGCTTTCTTTTGATATATTTTATATCCTGCCGCACCTAATGCTTTTTTCAATAATGTATCATTTAAGTATGTTTCCTGTTCCATCCGCATTTTCTGAAACGAATAGATCAGCTTTATTGCCCTTATTCTTGCAAGCCAGGTATTTTGTCTCAATAATTCTTTCAATTTTCCGTTATAGAAAAATTCATATCCGCCTAATAATTCATCGGCGCCCTGTCCATCTAATAATACTTTTACATGGTCGCCTACACCTTTATACACACAAAAACCACTATAGGGACTTGCACTGTAACAAGGACCATCATGAAAATACATCATCTTTTTCATATCCTGTATAATATCATCCGCCCTATCCGGATAGATGTAATGCGGAACCGTATCGGCGTATTGATTCATACAGTCTATAAATTCTTTCTCATTACAATGCTTTTCTTTATAAACGGATGAAAATGTATTCATTTTCGTACGGAACTTTTTGGATGCAATTCCCACGATCGTACTGGAATCCAAACCTCCTGACAGGCTTGCCCCGATTTTCACATCGGCACGCAGCCGTATTCTTATAGAATCTTCCAATAATTCGCGAAATTTTTGATACGGATTATCACATTTCCATTTTCTTTTTAACCCCGGTACATGAATGCTCCAGTATCTGTCGTACTTTTTTTCCTGAGTATTTAATTGATACAGCATACTGCTGCTTCTGGGAAAATTCTGTACATTTTTATAAAATGTATGCTCATCCATATCTTCCTGATATCCTGCTATGTATCTGGCAATCTGCACAATATCAGCCTGTTTCTGTTCCGGTCTGATCGCAGTAATACATTTTATCTCCGATGCAAAAATCAGTTCATCCTCTGACTCATATATATATAGCGGTTTGATACCAAAACGGTCACGGGATAAAAATACCTGTCTTTTTTCTTTATCATATAAAGCAAAACTCCACATACCGTTAAAATGTCTGGTGCAGTCTATCCCCCAAAAACGATATGCCTCCAGAATAACCTCTGTATCCGTTTCTGTGATAAATTGTGCTCCTTTATGCAGTAACTTTTCCCTTAGTTCTATGTAATTATAAATTTCACCATTAAAGACCAGCACATACTTTTCATCATAGCTGATCATCGGCTGATTGCCGTTTTCGGATAAATCCACAATAGACAATCTCCGATGCCCGAACCCTACATTGTCATCTATATAGATGCCTTCTGCATCCGGCCCTCTGTGTATCATGGTGTCGTTCATCTTTTGCAGTTCATCATGGCTGATGTAAGCGCCTTTCTTATTTATTATTCCTGCTATTCCACACATTGTATCTCCTTGGCTTTCAATTTAAAGTACGGTAAATAGAGCTTCCTATATTTTGAAATTGTTTCCTGGTACCCACACTGTTACTTTGAATACTTTCTCTATAAAACAGACGCTCATATTCCCTGCTCTCACTAAACAGACCTTTGCCAGCACAACCGTTTAAAATTTGAGCAATAGGTAAAATCGCATCAGAACACAATCGATAATGTTTTCTCTTCACATCTAATTCAATTGTATCAATTTCAAAAATTCCATGGTTTTTATATGAATATAAACCTATATATCGATTTTCACGAATATATTCCAAGGCATACTTTGCGGTAATTTCTCTGTTTAAACTTTCCTTTGTTTCCTGCTCCTCTTCTACCTCAAGCAATGAAACCTCAAAGTTTTCTCGATCAATATAAACGATATAATTTGCCTGCCAGGGAATATACCAAATATATCTCCCCAACGGTATCGAAGTTGTATAAAGCAGTACTTCCTCCGCATTATTGGAGTCCAAATCATAATCTATTAAAAAAGAAGCATCGCTATCAAACTTGTATATTCCTAGCTGCTTTGGAAATTCTGTAATCTCTTTCACAACGCCACGTTCCGGATTCCAGACATAAATCTCCTTCTGCAAACCGCTCAACCAGAAATTTGTGCCATCATAACATATAGTGAGCAACCCCGTTTTTACACCATCTACATCATATGTAATAATATTTGATGTACTGATATCAATACAATAAATTTTCTTTTCAGACACACAATATAATTTATTTTGTTGCAGTATATATTCCCCGTTAATCTCATTTTTATACGGAGGAATATGATATGTCTGCTCCACAATCCGACTTTGAAAATTTACCCCAAATATATTTCCACCTGCATTTAGAAACCACACTTGATTATCATTCTGCGTACATGTAAGCAAGCACATTAGTGTCTGATATTCATTTTCTATTTCTATTCTATCCCAATCATTTCGCTTTAGGTCATAGCACCATATATATATGCCAAAACTAGGCAGACAAAACACTATTTCACCATACTTGATACAATATGAATAAACAGCAGGTGCTTTTACATGTTCTACTGGTATCTGTGCCACAAATTTACACTGCTGGCTATTCAAATCCACACAAAACAGAGCGTTAATCTTTCCTGCGCAAAACCACGCTTTTTCACCCTCTATCCACCAATTATCGCTCAACATGAAATCTAAAAAATCTATTAATATTCCCCTTTGCACAGTTACAATCCTTTATGCCTTTCGTTCTATTCTTATAAATCTCCCCTTATTATAATATATGAGACGTGTCTTCCATTACGATAAATACTGTCTGTAAAATTTATCATAGTATTTATTTCTCCTTTATAAACATTACATCTACTCTCATATTTCTTCAGTTTCATTGCTGTTATCTCGCCATCCCAAGACAAAAAAGTCATTATCTCCGAATCGTCCATTCTCTTTGTCGTATAAAAGCACGGCTTATTATAATATGTCACTGTCAGTCTAAGTTCATGACAATGTGGAAGCATTTTCTCTATAAATAATTCCATTCTTTGATCTACATCCGGAAATATATCATTGGCTATTATAACATCATAATCTTCTATTTCCGCTAATTCATACCAATCTTCTCTCAGCCAATTTATATGATTTTGAAGCGCCGTTTTTACAAGGTATTCGCTTCCTCCATGAGCCAGAAAATCTAAAAGAGTATATGATGAGTTTGCTGCCAGCACTTTAGTAAGAGCATTATATCCTCCGCCTACGTCCAATACTTTCTTAGAAGTTTTTTCACACAATATATCTCCGTAGACGTCCGCATAAATAAGTCGTTTATTATCCATTTCTGTCAGCCACTGATTTGTTCGTATTTTTTTTTCGGGTTCCTCAACATTTTGCTCTATCAAATACTTGATCCAATCATCTCTCAAATAATCCTCTAAATCTACCCTGGTATATGTTCTCATAATTCTATCCACCTCGTATCTATTTACGGTATATGCTTAGCAGTGCCGCAGTCATGTTGATCATTCGTGAATTCAACCGCTGCCCATAACCATATTTCCATGGGAAATCTATGAATGTAAACATTTCCTGCACTCCATCATCCTGCCAATAAATATATCTCTCATCTTTTTGCGACAACCCATTGTCCTTTGTTAAAATATAGTCCGCCTTATTACCCAACATTTCAAAAAAATGATCTTCTGGACATATCGGAAAAACTTCTTCATCTTTTCTGTCGCTGCCATCCGTTGTTATAAACTGTAATCTTTTATTGCAATTCTCTCTTGTAAAAAATCTTTTATCTCGGGAAACAATAATTAATTCATCTTCTTCCAAACTATTATAGTAATTCGCCACTCCCATTTGCAGTATACGTTTTTTCTCGACATGATAACAGCCGAGATTAATCCCCCTGTCATTATGCAAATATCGGCTTGTGTCCAAATAGTATCTTCCTGTATCGAGATATGGCTCATATATCAATGTAACCAGATGCCCTAAATGTGACAGTACTATTGCTAAATCAATTAATCCATATGTCCAATTAGCCGGCATTGCCCTTTCATACAGAACAACAATAAAATGTTTTCTCTCAATGCCCCTGATCGTTTCATACAACTCCAATAACCTTCTCTTTTTACCTTTATCAAGTATAAGATTTTTTAAATAATCCTCTGCGATATCAGGTTCTATTTGTGCAAGTTCTACTACACTCTCTTCATATGCACCAATTTTCGTTAACGCATCTGCCAGATACAGTTTGAAATCTCTATTTTTTCTTTGTTCAGAATAAATGCAGAATGCCAACTGCAGTGCCTCATGATTTCTATTCTGTTCAACCAATTTTTGAAACTTTCTATATTTATGTAAATCATCTGCTCCTGAGATATATTCTCTTATATTATACCTGCTGTTATATTCTTGGATGTCCTCTTCGTTTAGAAAAATTTCCCTCCCCGCTTTTCTTGATTCTAATGATCTTCCTTTAGAGGCTCCATAGATATCCCTTACAAGAACATGTCCATTATCTTTAATCCCCAGTTCATCTGCCAATTTTCCAAACGTACTCCAATAAGTTGATATAATTCTATAATCACATAAAGAAAGACAATAAAATTCATTGACAGATGCATCATCATATCCGTCAAAATGTACATAGTGAATAGAATCACTTTGTCCTAATATTATTTTAGCATACTCAATATCGTCTGAAAAAACGCAGAATATGTAATTATCATATGTCTCCTTACAGAATTGTACTGCTGCTCTATAATATTCATCTTCTACTTTATAGGCCCAATCCATCAGCAGCATATCGCCTCTGCGAATATGAATTCCTATTGAAAGTTTCCCACAAATTAATTTCCGAAAATTATCAATATCTTCCGTTTCTTTTTTTAAAATAAAGAAAGACTTAAGCCTCGTCCAATATTTTTCATAATATTTCTTTGCAAAAAAGCATCCGCACATATATATATTTTTATATGTCTTTAACTCATCTATCATTTCCCAGCCTGTATAAATAAGGACTCTATCATTATCGGGATACATTTCTTTTTGCTCCTTGGCCTCGACTAAAACTACTGTATCATCAAAAAACTCAATCCCGCTGTCACATGATTCTAATATCTCTGCACCTACACTGACCTGAGAATATATTAATTTCCGACTGTCCGGTATATTAAAATAATCTAATAAATATCCAAACGAATTATTTACACAAGATGCAATATCTAAAACTAATTCCTGTTTCAACTCCTGTGCCAACGCGTATCCTGACATATATTCATATATTTCATTTGCTAATCCTGGACTCAATCTTACAATTAACAATTCTTTTCTACTCACTTTCTTGAAATATTATTATAGTATATCCACATTTATTTTTTTATAAAATAAAACAATCCCATTTTATAATCAGCTTGTTCATTATCGTATCTATGAATGTCAACGCAGTACTCGATTTTCTCGTTATCACAGCAGGAAAACTCGTAAAGTTTCATATCACCAAAACACTCTATAATGGTACTTGCATAAAAAATCCTATGTGCATTGAACTCTACCCGTTCACTCCCGATCGGCACTGAAAGATACAAATTCCCCCCCTCTTCATTTTCTTCTGGATTGCTTCAAAACATTTAAAGCAAGCTTCCGGATCAATCGGATCTCCGTAACGCCCTAAGCCAAAATGTTCCAGGGAACATAGCGCCGACATACTTTCTATACTTTCATCCGGAATCTGCTTTAAATGGGTTGCATCATCAACAATAGTATGCAGATTTTCTGCTTCTCCCGGAAATTTTCTAACATCTATTAGCGTTACATCAATATCCATAGACAATAAATGTGCTATAAACCCATCAATACAAGAGCCGATATCAAAATGTTTTTTAACACCGCTTCTATATACCAATCTGGCCGCCCACAAATCCTGTCTGAAATAATCGCCCATTGTCCCCGCAGGGGCATATTTATCCGTAGCAATAGGCCACATATATTTCTCCTGAATAGTAAAATTGGGACGCTTATTCAATTCCTGATATTTAGCGGCATCTTCATATACAAAATCGTCCCCTTGCATCCTTGGATGATTCTTCTGCCGGGGTTTAAGGCAAAACCTCACACAATAATCGTCATAATTTTTTTCTGATAGTATTTCTTTTAATACCAAATCTTCTATACATCCCACCCTATTGGAAACTCCATATAAAAATATCAATCTGGATATATCAATATCCTGTTTAATACACAGAGAGTATATTTCTATTCCATAAGAATTAGCTACAATAATATAGTCATATTCCAGATTGGGAATCTCATGGCTGCTATATACTGGTTTTTCCATAAAAATGTCTTTTGACTTTGTTGTTTCAATAAAACCAACAACATTTTCATCTTTATATCCACCGTCCAAAAATTTTTCTGCAAGATCTCCAGTTCCCAAAACCAATAGTTTCATCATCTTACTGTCCTTCCCAAAAAATTATTTTCTATCAAGATAATATGTTCTGACATTATGGCATACATAGTCAATTTCTTCATTTGTCAGTGTAACCGCCGATGGCAGCCACAGACCACGCCTTGCAGCATCTTCTGCAGCCGGAAATGATAACGTTGTATAATAATATGCCGGTTCCTTATGTAATGCCGGATAAAATTCTCTCGTTCCTATATTTCTTTCTTTTAAGAAAGCCATCAAATCCCGCCTGTCTTCACATAAAATATCAAAAAACCAGGGCACAGTCTGAGTCAAATCAGTTTCTATAAGCTCAACCCCCGGTATATTGGACAGATTTTCCCAGTATCTTTTTCCAATTTCTTTCTTCCGCTCCACTCTATATGGAAGTTTCTTCAATTGCTCTAAGCCGATAACTGCCTGTATATCTGTAAATTTAAAATTCCACCCCTTTGTAAGATAATGATCACTTCCGCCTTCTTTTCTTCCAAAATCACGTATTCTCTTTATATTTACAAACAGTTCTTCTCTGTCTGTAATCAATGCTCCCCCCTGTCCTGTCGTAATAATCTTAGGTGCGCTAAAGGAAAAAATTCCTATATCTCCGTATCTTCCTATATGTTTTCCACAATAAAAGCTGCCCAAAGACTGCGCGGCATCTTCTATTAAACAAATATTTCTTCTCTTACAAAAATCTACAAATGCTTCAATGTCGGCAGGGTATCTGCCATTAATGCTCACAAGAATGACCGCTTTTGTTTTCTCTGTTACTGCCTCTTTCATCCTGTCAAAATCCATACACAGATTTCGAATATCAATATCAGCAAATACAGCCTTTGCACCAATCAATTCAGCCGAATTCGGAGTCGCAACCATCGTATAATCAGGAACGATCACCTCATCCCCTACCGTAATGCCACACGCCATTAACGCAATAGATAGCGCCACGGTTCCGTTACTTACCACAGAACAAAAAGAAGCTCCCGTATATTCTGCAATTGCCGTCTCAAATTCTCTTGTTTTTTTAAATTCTGTAACCCAACCGCCTGCCAGCATATATTCATTAAGTGCATTTCGCTCGCAATCGTCAAAACTCGGTTCCATCTGATTAATAAATTTCATACTTTCGCTCTCTATTCTATTCTTAGTCTTTCATTTGCTTTGCCACTTCAACCTGACAGGGATTGACTTCTTCTGAACATCCGCCGCAAACATTGCAGAATGTAGTATACCCTAATTGACTATATCCCACTTCATATTCCAATAACTCCTTTGGAGAAAAGTCAGACTCAAAATCAAAATAATCATTTTCATTTTCCGGAAATAATTCTGCACAGACGGCAGCAAAATTAGTACAGCAAAACCACATTTTCCCCTTTGCAAATTGTCGGCAAAACATAGAGCATCCATGGAAAAGTTTCTGTAATTGCTCCTCGTTTCTTTTGCTGAATGTACTGTTCGGAAATCCTAAATCCAGCCACTGCTCTCCTACTCTTTTAATCTCCACTGCGACATGATACCTATCACATAATATTTTTATTTCATCCAATTTGGATTTATCGGGAACAGCCTCTGAATAATCACTGATGTCCAAAACAACATGATTCCTAACGCACATATCTAAAATATCCCGAGTTGGCAAAATCGTTCCGTTTGTCCCTATTCTTATCGTTCCAATTTTCTTTCCGTAGTGACCGCATAAATAGTCAATATATTCCACAAGAGATGGATAAAGAAGTCCCTCTCCACCTAATAATTTTAATTTATATATATAATCTATTTTTTGGAACAAAAGATCTGCATCTTTCTTTAATTGTTCTAAAGGAACATCTGTCCTTCTATGAAAATAAGGAATGTAAGATATACATTTTTCACAGTTCAATGTACAGCGTGACGTCAGGAAAATTTCTATTCTATCCAGTCGGATCTGTTTCCTTATATATACATCATAAATCATTGAAAAAAGCTCGCCCTGGAAAAACTGACGATTTTCCAATATTCCCTTGGTTTCCCATTTATTTTTTATTGCTTCATATTCCAAACGGTTTCTTGCTGTACAAACAAGTATTATATGGTCATTAATCTGTACCTGGTTTTCCGTTACTATCCTTTGCCCTGAATACTCTAAATCAGCTTCTTCCAACAGGATAATCCCCATAATTGATTTCATATATTGGCCGGTTTTCTCATAAAATGAATTTATATCTTCTTTACTTCCCACAAGATAGTACTCATTTTTTTCATTCAGCATTATCGAAGCAAGTTCATCCAATTCATGCCCTCTACATTCCCACTTCGTATTATGTATTGAATAATTGCGCATATGTATTCCTCTCTATAGGACATCCACAGCCTGTATCATCACCGGTTTCCCCGTTTCCTGATATAAATATACAACGCTGCTGAAGTCACCGTAATAGGCATCACTTAATATGACTGCACGATCTACATCAGCGCTGTCATCATAGATGCCAAAACCATCCTTTTGGTACTCTTCTACCAGATGTTCATATTCTGCCAGCATCTGCGGTCTTAAAGCCTGCAGCGTGCTGGCCGCCAACGGATGCGGACGCCAGAGAAGCGTTACGGCATCCTGCGCTTCTCTAAATTTTGCAAATACGGATCTTATTTTTTTAAACATCTGCTCATCATGCTGCAAAAGGGCATTGACGCTCGTATTGTATAAAATGATTTTTTTCCAGGTTCCATCAGCCTTTTTTATGATCCTCTTCCAGTCTTCCGGCACTTCCAATTTTTCTTTATCGGTGCCTCGCACCCGGTCAAGCTTCGGCGAACCAAGACCCAGTATTTTCTTCTCCAGCTGTGTCCTGTCCGTATCCTCCCCACAGCATCCGTAAAGTCTGGCTGCTTTTATATATTCATTGATATAGATCTGGCGCATATCTTCGGACTGCACGATCACTTTATGCGCATAGATCGTTCCCGGCAGGAAACAGAAATGTTTGATCTTATCAATCTTATCCTGTTCATCCGGTTTGATCTCTTCTAATATGAAATAGGGAATGTATACCAGCTGTTCCGTATAATTTCTTAAATGACTGCTGAAATACCGCTCCGGCACACACGTCACATAATTTTTATCATCATAGGGATTATGAATATAAATTGCATCCGGCCGCCTTTCTTCCAGATTATATTCTTCATACGGCGTGATCTCTATATTTTTCGGATATTCACTGCCCTCGTAATGCATTTCCCCCAGGCTGCCATCTGCATTTTTATCATAATACGGAATCGGCACTACATAAGCATCGCAATTTTCATCTTCCTTTGCAGCAAGATAAACGCTTTCCAGAGAATCCCACATGCTTGCTTTATAAGGTAAGAAAACAATTTCTTTCTTCTCGGGCATCCGATCGATTGCCTTCTCGGCCTCAAGCAGCGCTTCTTCTAAAGTATCATAAAAATGTTCCGCGGAAATCTCCTCTAACTTCAGGTTCACCTGATAAAGCTTCTCACAATATTGTTCCAGGGATTGGATGGCCCGTTCTGCTTTTCCTATGCCTTCCATACGTTCGATAGATTCTCCCATCTGGATAACAGCTTCCTGACAGCCTGCAAGCGTTGCCTGAATAATTGCATATTCTTTCTGCAGCAGTCTTTCCCTGTTCTGCTGATGAATAATGTGTAAATTAGCAATGTTAGTCAGCATCTGTCGCTTCTGGAACCTACGCATCGAACCGTTTTACCCCCCCCCCCGTATTATTTGCGAAAAACCTATATAATTATATCGGCAAAATATAATACTATTTTACCCAATCTTCTTTCTTCATACGATATAATGCCTTGAAGATCTCTACGTCCTCCATAGTTGTTATTTTGAGATTTTTCTCCGACCCTTTAGCGAAATACATAGTTTCTCCCAGATCCAGCATCAATATATTCGTATAAACAACATCCTGTATACCTTTTTTATGCGCCTCTTCATGTGCTTCCAGCACTTTCCCGTACAGATAAGCCTGCGGTGTCTGCACACGCATGATTCCTTTCCGCTTTACATAGGTATCGCCCTTCATTCCATCCTGTGTCCTGATGATCGTCTCCTGGCATCTCACGGCTGCAAGACCGGAGCCATACTGTCTGCATTTCACGATACAATCGGATATGATCTCTGCAGAGACCATCGGGCGCACGGCATCATGAATAATCACAATATCGTCTGTTTTACAGACTCCTCTTAGCTCTTCCAGTGCGATTCTGGCGGATTCCTGTCCGCTCTCCCCGCCTTTTACGATATACTGCAGCTTCGTGATCCCTGCCTCTTTGGCATATGCCTTCAGGATCGTCTGCCAGCCATCCAGACAGGCCACTATGATACTGTCAATATCCGGATGATTTTGAAACGCTTCTAACGTATAAATGATGATCGGTCTGTCATACACATTAAAAAATTGTTTCGGAACATCCTGCTCGGTTCTGGAGCCGCTTCCTCCTGCCAACAGCAACGCTACATTCATCTTTGTCCTTCTTCTTTCCCGGCTTCCTGCTGCATTTTATATAATGCCTTGAATATTTCCACATCCTCTACCGTGTTGATCTTCATATTAAGTTCGGACCCTTTGGAAAAATATACAGGTTCTCCCAGTTTGGAGACAACGCTGTTCATGTCTACTTCTCCCGTGATTCCCGCTCCTTTGGCCTTCTCCTGAATATCCGTCAGTTTGTCCAGCCGGTAAGCCTGCGGCGTCTGGATACGGATGATCGAATAGCGGGAGATACTGTTCGTTCCGATCTTACCATCCACGGTATGCATGATCGTATCCATGGTCCGCATGGCCGCCACGCCCATGCCCTTCTGTCTGCATACCCTGATGCTGTCCGTAATAATATGATCCGAAACGAGCGGTCTGATCGCGTCATGTACAATGATCACATCATCATCTCTGCATACTTCCTGCAATACCGTGACACCGTTTTCTGCGGAGGCCTGCCCGTTCTTACCGCCGGATATAACCCACTTCAGCTTATCGATATTGAACTGCTTCGCATAGGTCCTTACCATTTCCTGCCAGCCATCCAGACAGGCTACCATGATGGCGTCAATGTCCTTATGATTCTGAAATTTTTCCAACGTATATACAATGACCGGGCGGTTAAAAACATTTACAAACTGTTTCGGAATGCTCATCTGGAAATTCGGGTCTGTCCCGCCGGCTAAGATCAGAGCTATGTTCATGGGGCCACTTCCTTTTTCTCCTGGATTGCTGTGTCTGAAAAATAATCTGATGTGCAAAATCTCTGCACCTTACATAATAAAAAAGCATATATATTATATAATATATACGCTTTTTTCGCAATGACACTATATTATAGGAAATTTACTTCTGTCATGAAAATATAAAATCTATATAAGGGTCTCTTTCTCAACACTGCTGAACATATCATTTAAAATTGCGACTGTCTCTTTTACGTACTTTCCTACCGCAGTCTCTTCAGACATCTGCACGCCATATACTCCCGATTTATAAATTTCATACAAAGCCTCGATTTCACCAATCGTCGGGATAGGCTTTGATTCCATATTTTTTAATATCTGTGTTGCCAGAAATACCCGCACATCATAATACTGCGCTTTTTCAATGATATATTTCTGATATCTGGGAATATTGATAATCCCGATATCTGTGGATAAATCGCCTCTGTCGACCAGAATATACGCAACCAATGGCAGAATATTGTTGATATCATTAACGGCATCCAACGTTTCTATCTTGGAAATTATCTTAATGTTCTCTGCCAAAAGCATTTTTGCTTCCTTTACATTCTCCGCCGATCTGACGAATGAAAGTCCGACATATTCCAGATGATATTTGTTGGCTACCTGAATAAGCTGCTTATCCTTTTCAAAAAGAAACGGAATATCTTTATGCATTCCTCTTACATGCACGCCTTTTCCATTGATCAGAACGCCATCTGATTTTGATAAAAATGTTATCTTTTCATCATCTACAGCAACCACTTCAAACTCAAAAACGCTGTCGTTTGCCCAGGCTGTCATTCCCGGTTTCAAATGCCTGTAGAAATCCGGATAATTGAAACATTCGTTGGGGATTGTGAACTGCTCGCCTTTCACCAACTCAATCCCGTTATCAGGCACCTCTTTTGTACGTACCTTATTCCCCGGCAGGTCCATAAGGATCGCCGCACTGGGAACCTGTGAACGGATTTTTTCAATATATCCCTCAATATCCGCAATGGATCCGTGTGCTCCATTGATACGATATATGTTTTTATCACTATGGATTTCCGTAATAGGTATTTCATGTAAAAGTGCAGGCCCTACCGTTAAAATAAATTTTTTCATGTTCAGTTTTCTCCTTCTATCAGATTCTCAAATATTGTTTCATCTTTCTTCTGCTGACCTCTAAGCCAATATCCGGCAATCAATGAAGAAAGCATCGTTGTCAAAATGAGCACGGTAAAAAATTCAACATTAATGATTCCATAGTTGTAAGCCACAGTCGCCAATACAATTCCCGGACCTCCCCGTGCATTCATGGTAATACCAAAATTCCAGATTACCTTTTTCCGCAGCTTCGTCGCCGACAATAGCAGCAGAATCGTCCCAATCCATTCCAACGCAAATGCAAGAACAAAGAAAATGATGAATCGCAGCAGCGAAAAGTTATGTAGCAAATTCAACTGTATCCCTACCAGGGCAAAATATACAGGTACGAAAAAGGAAAATGAAAAATCAGTAATACATTTTACTTTCTCTTCCGCATTTTTATCTTTATTGGTCACGCTCCTGATAATATATCCTGTCAGGAACGCAGAATACATAATATTAATCTTCAGACAGCTAAGCGCCGCCACAATTACAAATAAACTGATAAAGCAGATCTGCATAAAAGAAGCGTTGCCGACCCGTATATCCACATTCTCCAATTTTCTGCCGATAAAATGAACAAACAGGAACAATGCAAGCGTCAGGAAAATAACAATACACATATTACCTACATTCAGTTCCTCCGACAGTGCTATATCAATCGCCGTATTTAATAAGATCCATAGGCACAAATCCTGTAAAGTAGACGCCGTTAAGACCACGTTGGCAAAACGTGTATCAATAATTCCCATATCGAAAAAAATCTTTGATATGACCGGAATGGATGTAATGGCAATTCCAATAACAAATACAAGCAAAAATGCCGCATGGCTATTCGCCTCTCCTATAAAATACGGTGCAAATCCTTTTACAAATGGCAATCCCGCTATCATGGGAATGACCGTCGAACCAATAAACAGTGACAGGAATATTCTTGCATTCTTTTTCTGCAAATCTATCTTCGTATTATAACCGGAAGAAAACATCAAAAAAGAAAGTCCCAGTTGATAAAAAATATTCAACACTTTTCCTTCTTCACTATAACTGTTAAAGATACCTTCCATCAGTCCCGGTACTACCGCTCCAAGAAACGTTCCGCCAAAAAGCATTCCGCCGATTATCTCACCTACCACTTTAGGAGCCTGTATTTTTTCAAATAGTCTGCCGATCAGAAATGCTCCTGCAAGCAGACATGCCAGCGCAGTCAATGTCATCATAATCTCATTGTCTGCAAGTGTAGCCAGTTTCATATTCAACACCTCTTTCAAAATTTTGTCAAAAGAAGTATCGAATATTTTTCACCAAAAATCAAGCAAACTTCTGTTATTTTATCTCTCTTCCAAGAAAAAAGATAAAATATTTTTTTAGTTACTTTCTTAGAGAAAGCGAATCAAACCTTTCCCTGTATGATCTTGTATACGCGTGAAATACTCAGTTCATATTTTTTGGCCAGATCGGCAACTTCATATTTTCCGCTGTAAAAATCTTCTTTCAATCTCACATTTCGTTCGTCTTTGTCTATCCAATCCGCATTCGAGGACATGGATGGAAAATACACGGTTGCTCCCGCCATTTGTTCAAGAACCTGTCTATATGCTTCTTCGCCAATAATGTTTTTTAATTTTTTCAACGCCTCTTTTGAATTCATTCTTTATAACCGCTTTCTTTCATAAGCTGGATATTCTTATTCAATAAAAACTTGTCCGCAGGCAAGAATCGCGTCAAAAATTTCCTTACGCAGCATAATCTCATCCGGAATAGCGCCTTCATTGATGTATTGCCTGATGATCGTACCGCTGATCTCGATACGGTCTGTTTGATAATGACTGCAATTCTTTTCACTGACTACCATACCGCATTTCTTACAGTAATATGGTTCATGCAGAAGAAGCAGCTGTATCCCTATATCATACTGTTCGGAGAGTTTTCGGGCAAGCGCATGGGCATCATAGGCGCCGTAAAATCCTCCCACGCCTGCATGATCCCTTCCGATGATAAAATGCGTGCATCCCAGATTTCTTCTAATGATCGCATGAAATACCGCCTCTCTTGGTCCCGCATAACGCATCTGCGTTTTCAAGCCGGCCATATACACACTATTTTGAGGATAAAATTCTTCTACCATTTTTTCATAAGCCGCAACTACCGCTTCCTGGGTAAAATCTCCCTTTTTCTTCCAGCCTATGATCGGATTGATAAACAGACCATCACATACCTCCAAACCAATACGCTGCAAATGCTCATGCGCTTTGTGAATCGGATTTCTGGTCTGAAAACCGACAACACTCTTCCAGCCTTTGTCCGCAAAAATTTTCTTCGTATTCTCCGGCTTTAATGCATCTTCTAAAAGCGTCTTATCAAGCAGAGTCGTTTTTCCTCCGACTCTGAGCGGAGAACGTTCTTTCTCTTTTTTTACGCCGGGATGCGTCATATCTAATGTACAGAATACTTTTTCGATATCGGCATCCGTCATACGATAGCTGTCTTCCACTTCCATATCGGCAACGTGTTTTCCCTGGAACAATAAATGCAGTATCTGTCCGCTCTTCAAAGCAGTATCCTCCGGCACATCCAGCGTGACCGGGATCGTAAATACCTGCCCGCCGGAAAGCAGATAAGTATCCACAACGCTCCTGAAATCGGCTTCGTTCATGAATCCCTGCAGCGGGTGCAAAAGCCCTGTTTCAATATTAATGATATCCTGTAAGGTTTCCTCGTTTATTACTATAAAATCAGCCACTGTACGCCTCCCCATATTTATTACTTATGTACTCTTTTATCATCTCAAAAGATTCTTCCTCTGTCATTTCGTCAACTTTAATACGCAGATCACAGTTTACCGGTTCGTCAAAACGCTGTCCCAAACCGACAATATCTGTTTTACCCACATTTTCTTTGTAAACTCCTTTTACATCGTTTTTCATGCTGACCTGAATATCCTTGTCCAAGTATATTTCATTATAGCCGGCTATTTTACGTCTGGCAAGATCACGCAAATGCTGGAACGGAGAAATATTACATATAATGCCGATAATATCATTCCTGTCCAGAAGATATGTCCCCAGGATAATACGCTTGATATTCGCTTCTCTGTCTGCATCCGTATAACCCAAGTCATTTTCAAACAAATTGCGGACTTCATCTCCATCCAGAAGATACGTCTTTAATCCTTTATCCTTATAAAATTTTTCCAGTTTTCTCCCAAGCGTAGTTTTGCCCGCGCCGGAAATGCCAATCAGCCATATGATCATCATTCTGTCCTCCTACTGTTTTAATTTATCTTTACTTTTTGACTTCGTCAAATGGAAATCCGACATCATAGTCTTCATCAGATCCACGCATCTTATAAAAATCTTCCTGACACCGTATTCCCTGTTTATCAAATGCTTCATACATATCCAAAATATCAATACCTTCAGGCCGCACTTCAGCCTCTTTACGCAACATGTCCAAATTGTTGTATGAAGACAGCAAAATTGCTTTAACGCCGCGCTCATTCAACTCCGCTGTTTTTTCCGGAGCGATCACCGGCATGCCTAGTTTACTACACAAGCATTCTGCGTCACTGTCAATAAATCCCCATATTTTCTTTCTATTCCTATCCGATAAAATATAATACAACTTTGATGAAAGAACACCTCCCATACGAATTGCAACACTTCCGTTTGGATAATCCTGCAGCATCTGATTAATAATTTCAACACGTTCTGACATATTATTATGTTTTAAAATATTCTCATATAATGTGCATAAATAACGTGCAAACCGAAAGCGGTCATCATTCATGATATCCTCGGGATATTCCCCTGCCAGTTCACGATATTTAGGAAGCCGCTCAGGCTCACATATGTCATTTCTGCCATCATAAAAGAGTAACGGTTCACACAAAAGAGCTTCTTTCCGCCTGTGAAACCACTCTTTACCTGTCCTATAACGAATATAAATATAATTCTTATCAATAACTCCTTTGTATCCGAAAAGATGCAAATCCAACGGCGCTTTATTCTGAAATATTGCTTTTATATCATGCCTATTATACCTATCACAATTTCCTATTTCAACATATTCTCTAATAAACGCGCTTTCTTGTATTTCCCTGTCTAGAATAATCTGTTTCAATACAATTCCAAAATCTAATAATGAAAATAAGCCTTCTATTCTTTTTGGCTGCCACCTCCTATGGTAAACATTAAAAAGCACATGATATCGATACATTGCCTCCCTTCCATGGTCAGACATATAAATCTTATAAACCTGTTCACTCATAAAGCTATCATAAAAAGCTAATTGCCCGTCCAGCTCCCGCTTTGCCAGCTTATACTTCATACGACTATTTTTATAATTATCATCGTTCATCCTGGCATTTAATTCCGGTGAATGAGCATCCATAGCATGCACTATCCATAACGTCTTTTTCTGTTGCCGCAACATATTAGCAACCATATCCCACAATTTTGCTGATGCCGCTTCAAATCCTCCGAAAATAAACCTGTCCGGCTGATACTGAAAAGGGAAATGGGTATTAAAATATCCGCTGATTATTTTTATATCATAATTTTCCTCTTCCAAAAATTGAATTAGAAAACTATTTTCTCTCGTAATTGTTTCAATTCTATATGCTCTATCATCCACGTCTTTTTTACCAAGAAATAATGCCCTCAGTACCGGATTTGTATTTGGCATATAAGTAAACGCATTCTCAAAGACAATAGACTTTTTCATAATGCTCTGCAAATAGGGCATATCATTCTCGCCGCCATAAGGTATAGCATCCAGCCAATACACAATAATGTCTTCCGTCTTTCTATTTCTAAGCTCTTTCCTGATACTGTAAAGCAATTCCTGTATCGCTTCCCATACATACTGATATTGTCCATCCTCTTTTTTAAGCAAGGTAATATACTCTTTCGCCAATACAAAATTTTTCATATATAATGCAAGAAATAAACACTTCTCAAGTGCTATACGTTTCACCTTTAAGTCATTAGTAAAATAATATTTACTTTGCTGACAATACAATTCACACTGAATTGAACCGGTTTTACTATTGTGGTTATAAATATTCCTGTCAATCATAGGCATCAGATTTTCTTTTACAAGAAAAAGAAAACTACTCTGTAAAACGATCCCTTCCCGCGCAAAAAGATCGTATATCCATTCATAAGATATATGTTGTTCTCTAAGCCATCTTTCTATATACTCCGCGCCATAATAAGAAAGCAGATAAACTTTATTATACTGTTTCCAATCCACGTCTTCGAGCGCTGCTGTTTCATTATGCTTATATAATTGGAAATGAATATCCATATATCCCCGTGCCATATTGCGGACAAAAGCTATTTCCGCTTCATCATCTCCAAGAAAAATCACCCTTTCGCAGCATTGTATAACAGTATCAATCTCCCCTCTCAAAAAATTTTCTGCCTTATACATATTCCTGTAATGAGGATAACAACGATCCAAATGATACTTAAATATAATTTTATTTAATTCATCATCAATATTCATGATCACATCAATCCTCTTCCATAATTACGAAAAGTGTCTTTCTTCTTAATACTTTTCCCTGTCCAGAGGAAATCCAACATCATAATCCTCCTCACTTCCACTTACTTTATAGAAATCTTCCTGACATAGTAGTCCGTTTTGCAAAAACACATCATATATGTCCAGAACGTCTAAACAAGTCGGGATCTTATTAAATTCTTCCTGAAGAATTTTTAAATACGTATATGATGGCAGCAGGATCACCTTTACCCCTAATTGATGTAAATCTTCCAGATCATTTGAACAGACAACCGGCAATTGCAATTTACTGCATAGGCATTCCTTATCATTATCGATAACCCCCCATATTTTCTTCCTGTTTTCTTTCGAGAGAATATAGTATAGCATCATTGACGCAATGCCGCCTGTCCTGACCGCTACACTGTTTTCCGGATAATATGTAAAAACCTGATTAATAATTTCTATACGCTTTGGCATATTATTATGTTCTAAAATATTATTGTACAGCTTATATAGATATCTTGAATACTCAAAATATTTATCATCAAGCAAATTGGCGGGATATTTTCTAACCAGCCTTCTATAATGTGAAAGCAATTCCGGCTCACATATATCATTGGGAGAATCGTAAAACAGAAAAGGCTTATACAATGAAATTTCTGTAATTCTCTGCAGCCATTCTTTACCCGTAGTATAACGTAAATAAATATACCTTTTATCTACAATTCCCATATATCCGAAAAACTGGGTACCAAGAGGCTCTTTATTCTTAAATAAATTATTCAGCTGCCGATAACTATATCTGTCCAGGCATCCAATTTCAACATAGTCACTTGTAATTTCCTGCTCTTTTATTTGACCATTTTTAATCAGTTGGCGCAACAATTTATTGAAATCCAAAAAAGTAAAAAACTTTTCTACTCTTCCCGGTTTTAAATCTTTCTTAAAAATATTGAGCAATACATGGTGTCTGTCAATTTCATCTCTTCCATGATCCGACATATAAATTCGGCATACATGATCATTTACAAAGGAATCATAAAATGCAAGCTGTTTATCTAACTCTTTTTTCGCCAGCTGATAACGTACATTTTTATTTTTATAATTATGATCATTCATGCCGCTGCTTAAATATGGATTATGTGCATCCATAGCATGTATCACATACACCGTCTTTTGCTCCTGTCGGATCATATTAGACAGCATATCCCATAACACCATAGAACCGGGAACATACCAATCTGCCAAAAACTGTTCTGATATATATCGCGCCGGAAATGCATCATAAAAATAACCGCTGACAATTTTTATATCATATCCTTCATCTTCTAAAAAGGAAATAAGCACGCTGTTTTCCCGGGTAATTTTCTTGACGTCAAAAACAAAATCCTCGATATCCTTTTTACCAAGAAACATAGCCCTTAGCATTGGATGTGTATTTGCCACATAAGCATATGCGTTTTCAAATACAACCGATTTCTTCATTATATCCTGAACATAAGGCATATCCAATTCATCTCCATAACGAATTGCGTCCAGCCAGTATATAATGATATCTTGTTGTTTCTTCTTCATTAAAAATGATTTTATTAAATCCAATAGATTATTTATTTCCTGCCCAATTTGCCTATAACACATGTCCTCTTTAGACAATAAAGAAATATATGTCTGAACCGCTTCAAAATTCTTCATGATTAAGGCAAGAAATAAACACTTTTCAAGTGCTATATGTTTTGCCCTTTGGTCATTTATAAAATAATATTTACTTTGCTGACAATATAGTTCACATTGAAGGGATTCTGTCCAATCATTACGCGTATGGACGCCTCCAGGCGCTATCACAGGGAACAAATCCTCTTTACCAAATGCATAGAACGCCCTTTGTAAAAACAGTCCCTCTCTTTCAAATATATCATATATCCCCTCATAAGGCAGATGATATTTTCTAAACCATCTTTCAGCATATTCTCCGCCATAATATGAAATCAAATAGATTGATTCATACATTTTCCAATCCACGGTTTCCAACTGGGATGATATTTCCTTACTTTTATCATATGCCAAGAACTGAATCCATTCATAATTACCTGAAATATTTCGAATAAACTCTATTCCTGTCTTATCATTTCCTACAAATATTACTTTTCTATGATCCTTTATAATAGTTTGCACCAGTTCTCTTAATATCTTCTCAGCTTCATAGATATTTCTGTAATGTGGATAACACCTATCCAAATGATATTTAAAAATTATTTCATTTAATAATTCGTTAATGTCCATTATCCTTTATTTCCCTTGCACAATGCACTAAAGAATTTTCCTCTCTTCATTATATGATTTGTCCCCAGTCTTTCTTATAACTGCCGCAATAATCACCTGAAAATCTTCATCCACAAACTCTAAATCACCCATATCCAGTTCAGTATATGACATTCCCCCTAAAAAAGCGCACGCCGCTTTATAATTTCCATATATTGCAGTTTGACATTCAACTCCCTCCATAGAAAACATCTTTCTAATTCCTGCATCCGTAAAATTCCAAAAATGTCCCCACCTATCCATATCAAATCTGCTAATCGGCGTGATTCCGGCTACCGTTACTAACAAAACACCTCCGCTTTTTAGACTATTTACCAATACCCTGGGTACGTGCTTAATATCCTCAATAAAATTCAATACTTGTGTAAGAATCATACAGTCATAGAAATCCTTTTTCATGCCTGTTCCATCACTTAAATCTCCATAAAAGTCTGGTCCATCCTGAGGAAAACTTTTGTCAAAATGCAGGCAATAGGACTCCTGTACAGACTCTCTATAACGCTCTGTATAAGTACGATCTCCAATTTCTAATACCTTCCCGTGAATTGCCGCTTCATTTTCGTTTAAGAACCGGTCGATATAATATCGGCAAATCGATCCGCCTCTTTGTAAGCCAAATGTTTTGCTGACAGGAACAACGTCCAACGCCTGTATCCTTTTGCTATTTTCTTCCCGACATACCAGCTTTCTGACTTGTTCCCAATCTTCTCCCTTTTTAATAGTAACAGTATCCTTATTATTGTATGTGTAAAGCAATGACCCATCATTGTTTACCTCTATCCTGGCATTATTTGACATGAGATCCAACTCATTAGGTAAATACGGTTTATATGCGATCCCGGGAATAATTTTCTCCGCTTTCACTTTCCCCTGCTCCAATAACTCCGGAATAATATCCAGATAATGATTGGACATAATCACAATCTTATCATATTGGTAATTTTCTATTTCCTCCGGTAAAATTGTCTCCTTACCATAAAATATTGTCTTCTCTCTTTCGACAAAAGCAACAATATCATCTTCTTTTATAAATTTTGCTTTTTCTTTACAATATAAACCCGTTCCCCAGATTATTATTCTCATTTTCTCTGTCTCCTTCAACATATTTACAATGCATAAAGAATATCCTCCAACGAAACGATAGGACAATTTACCAATTGTTTCAATTCATCTTCAATTTTGTCAAACTCTGCTATAGCCGTAACAACAATAATATCCGTATCCGGAATTTTATCTGTTTTATTAATTAACGTAATTTTTTCCGAAAGGACATAATCATTTTTATCAATTCCGCACACAATTTCAATATCAGTATTTTTTAACTCCTCTATCAAAGTTTTTCCTATATAATGCACTCCATAAACTATTATTTTCTTATACCCGTTTCTTTTAAAATAATCTGCTACGCTCCTATCATCTTGTTTAATCTGCACCCACCTGTTCATCATTTTAAACATTCTAAGATGCTTTTCAGATAGTTGTCTTTTACTTTCAACATCTCTTACTCTTTTCACATCCATAGCTGCCGCACCTCCAAAAGCCGCGGTAATAACAGAAATTATTATCAAAAAAATTTTCTTCATTTTTCTTTCCTTTCAGTGCGCACGTTCATTCATACATATCAGGAAATCCAATCATCCCATTTTGCTTCCCCTAATTCCCACTTTTTCCCGTAATCTTTTTCATTAAGCGCATAGCATTCTTTACAATATCTGCAAAGTTCTAATGGTTTCTCCAATATCTCCATCAATTCCTGACCAGTCAGATTCTCCTGATAAATATTGGTTATTCCCGATACCGGAAATGATTTATGAAATTTTTTATTATATACATCTATATTTAATCCGGCCGGGCATCTGCATATATTCCCTTTATAAAAAGATACACATTTATCAACAGGCTGGTTTTTAATATACTCAGGATTATATCCTCCTTCTTCATTTAAAATGGGAATAAAATACTCACCGCTTCTGTATATGTTAAAAGGCACCTCATTTTCCAATAGAATAGCGGCAATTTCATCTACGCTATTCTGTAATGCAGGGTATAATGTCATATAAACAGTAACTTTATTCTCCTTAAAACAGTTTAGTACATCTTTTCCCAAACTTTTAAGCAGCAGACCATTTGTTACTATATAATAGCGGGAATATGGATAGTATCTTTTAACCGCATATATACATTCTTCAATTTCCCCGTTAAGCAGAGGTTCTCCACCTATTAATTTTACATTCAATACATTAGGTATCAGCGCATGGAGCCGCTCCATGTCTTTCTCTAGTTCTTTTGCCAAATACCCATCTTCCGGAGAAATATTAGAAAAATTATTGCATCTAATGCAATTTAAGTTACAATGATTTACCAATTTAATTCCTAGATAATCAATCTGTGTCCACTCTTTAAATGATACTAATATATCATTTATTGATTCTATAGCAGCACTGTTTCCCGCCTGAATTATACTACACGGTACAATATATATATTCTCTTCTTCTACTATATCTAATAATTGCCCAACAATTTCTCTTACTGCCTTCTCGCCATATGTACTTGGAATAACTACTCTGCAATCTACGTATTCCTTTTTTAGGCGCCATATTGAAATCACAGGTATATTCTCAACTTTTCTCCCGATTTTCCCCAGGCTATTATCCGCAAAAGCAACTACTTCCACATCTTTACCCACAACTTCTAATTGTTGTTTTGTCCAAACTCCTCTTACACCACATCCCCATATAATGTATTTCATTATTGTTTCTCCTGCCTTCCTGCTTATTTTATATAAATTCCGGGTATCCTTTCGATTATCCAAATGGAAAACCAACATCATAATCCGTTTCGATTATCTCCGGCCTATAGAAATTACCTGTACACATTATACCGTTTTCTTCAAGCCAATTATAAATATCTAAAATTGCTATTTCTTTTGGCCATTTCCTTGACTCTTTCCTAAGTATATCCAGATAATCATAAGAAGAAAGTACAATTGCCATTACGCCTTCCTTCTTTATTTTTTCTATCTGACTCGTATGAGCTACCGGCAAAGGAAGTCTGCTGCACTGGCACTCATTGTCATCATCAATAAACCCCCATATCTTCGCTTTATTCTCTTGTGTAAGTACATAATAAAGCGTGGCTGAATGAATCCCGCCTGTCCTAATTGCAACACTTGCAGCAGGGTAATCTGCAATTAACTGATTAATCTTATCAATACGCTCTTTCACATTACTTTGGCGCAAAATATTATCATATAAATAATACAAATACTTTGAATATTTAAATTTATCGTCCTGCTCTAATGCTGCAGGATACTCCCCTGCCAAATTTCTGTAATATCCAAGTCGTTCAGAATTGCAAATATCATTATCGCAATTCAGAAATAATAATGGATTACACGCGGGCACATCATTTCTTCTGGCAAGCCATTCCTTCCCGGTTCTATAATGTATGTAAATATAATCTTGATCAATAATCCCCTTATATCCAAAATACAACAAACTCAACTCTTTTTTATTTTTGAATAATACTTTCAAATCATGAAAACTATATCTATCCATGTTTCCTACTTCTATATATTCCCTTACAAAATCCTCTTCTTTTATATTTTCCTCCATAATTATTTGTTTTAAAACAGTCCCAAAATCCAGAAGTGAAAATAACCCCTGTACACGGCGCGGTTCCAACGACCTTTTATAAATACTGAAAACCACATGGAAGTCTTCATGAATCGCTCCATATTTTTTCCCATGGTCCGACATATAGATCCGAACCGATTCTTTACTGATAAATGATTCATAAAAAGCCAGCAACTCATCAATTTCCAGTCTTACCTGTTTTTGACGCACCTTTTTATCATGATAATTATTATCACGCATCATACTGTTTAAAAACGGAAAATGCGTATCCATTGCATGAACTAACCATAACGTTTTTTCACTTTCTAAAAGCATTTCGGATAGCATATCCCATAGCTTTAATGAACACGGAACATACCCATCAATATAAAAGCGATCCGACTGATAATCAAAAGGTATGCTATCATTTAAATATCCGCTGAAAACTTTAATATGATATCCCTGCTCCTCCAGAAATTGTATGACGGGACTATTCTCTATCGTTATATTTTTGATGCGATAAGCCTGGTCATCAATATCCTTTTTTCCAAGAAACATTGCCCGCAGCGCCGAATGCGTATATGGTATATAAGTAAAAGCATTATCAAACACAACAGAATTTTGAAATACGCTTTGCAAATAGGGCATATTTTTTTCGTCCCCATATGGAAGCGCATCCAACCAATACATTATAATATCTTTTTGATTTTTATTTACTATAGCCTCTTTCGCCATATGTAATAAATTCTGTATTTCATCCCAAACTTTCTCAAACTTACTGTCATATTGTGTAAGCAAAGGAATATACTTACGCGCTTCTACAAAATTTCTCATGTAAAGAGACAGAAACAATGACTTTTCAAGCGCAATCCGTTTTGTTTCAGCATTATCAGTATTCTCATATTTATTTTGCTGACAGTATAATTCGCATTGGATAGATTCCGTATACCCAATGCGGGAATCGTGTATGATTTCCCGTGGGGCGACTAAATTCAACAAGTCTTCTTTTCCGAATACAAAAAATTCCCTTTGCAGGAAATAACCCCTTTCCCCAAAAATATCATAAATCCATTTATACTGTATTTCATGTACTCTAAACCATCTCTCTATATATTCTGCACCATAAAAAGAAGTAAGATATACTTCACAATCTTCCAAATTAACCGATTCTAAATTTTTCAATTCCGTATCATATCTATTATAAAAAAGAAACCGGATGCCCTTATAATCTCTTACTATATTCTGGATAAATGCAATCCCCGTTTTATCATCCCCTACAAACACTGCTTTTCTATTATCCCGTTTAATCTCTGAGATAATATCGCACAATATCCGCTCTGCTTCATACATATTCCTATAATGCGGATAATATCTATCCAAATGATATTTGAATATAACTTCATTCAATGCTGCATTAATATCCATTACTTTTAATCCTCCTCAAAGTTTTACTTATATTATCCAATGAAGATTTTGTAAGTTCTCTCCTATAAATTGTTGAAATAACTGCATATCATGTACATTACTAAAAACAACTTCTACATCCTTCATTTTTTTCACCTGCTCAACATTCCATATTGGTGTATTATCAATCTTGTGTCCCCACATTGCCTCATTATTATCGCCAAAAGCCAATATTCGTTCTGCTTGCCCATGCCGGCTCAATTTCTCATATAAGTTTTGTCCTTTAATACCAGTGCCCCAGATAACAATTTTTCTATCGGATTTCCATAATCGCGTATCACTTTCTAATTTCCCTATAAAGCTTAACTGTTGTTCGCTTTGTATGTTTTCACACGGTTCCTTATTCGAAATATATTGCTCCAATTTATCCCGAAACAATTCCAACGGCCAATTTCCGATATTCAATCGTGATATCCTGTATATATCATCCTGTATACTATCGAGAATTTCACCCTCTACAGCACATGCCGCTTCAATTCCACATTGACGCAAAATATCTGCTGCCTTATCGGAACATTCATTCTTACCCCCAAATGGATATGCAAAATACTTTATTTTCCGTTTTAAAATGATTTCTAAATCTCTGATAGAATCCTGCACTTCACGAAGCAATTCCATATCATCTACTCTACTCATGGAAATGTGATTAACCGTATGTGCTCCAATTGTAATAAGGGGATTATTCCCAATTTCCCGAACTTCCTTTTTAGACATAAATAAATATTCATTTCTCCCCCGGGGATCTATTTCCAGCTGTTCTCTGATACTGTCTAAAACACTTTCCCTGGCATTTTCCCCCAACTGCATTAAGATATGCCGCAGAATTCTATATGCTTCTGCCCGTTGTTCTATTGTAAATATTGGTAATATTACCCGTTGTCTAAATAGTTCAATCTTTAATTCTTCTATTTTAACTTCATCCTCAAACAACATTCTCAGAATATCCGTTGTCCACAGTTCCATTGTTGTATCCAATTTCCCGGTTGTTATAAAAACCGTCGCCGGTATTTCATACTCCATTAGTACCGGTAACGCTTTCTCATAAAAATCTGAAAACCCATCATCAAATGTTATGGTTACTGCATCATCTTCTCCTTCATAGGAAAGCATTTCTTCGAATGTAATAACCTTATAGTTTTCCTTTAAAAAAGACATATGCGCACGAAAATATTCTTCATCAACCGTTATTTTGTTATAATCATTTTTTGTATTATTTATTCTGTGATATAATAATACCAGCTTTTTTCCCATAGCTTACTCTCCGCTAACCCATTTCCAGATATTGTCCCCATTATTACAGGCAGTTTCTGTTTTTCTTTGAATATTTATATTTTGTATAAAATAATCCATAAATATATTCGGAGAAACTCTGTTTGTTTCATATCCGTTTCCGCTTTGTGCCTGATACTTGATTATATCTCCATCTGTCCACTCCATAGGAAGCATAATCTGCTCATAACGCTCAGAAAGCACATCATTTTCCAGATCAATATGTATTGCCAAATTGGATAAAAACGGGTATATATCTACGATAGTTCCATTTTTTACAGTCATGCCAAATACACTCCCCGGCGCTTTCTCATAATAGGAGAATTTCTCCGGCATAATGTCAATACATTCATAATCTCCTGTCTGATATTGCAGCTTCATTATTTTTTTATCCCTATATGGAATCATCCACAAATACTGTTTCCCACATAACAGTTTCATACTCCAACAAATATCATTGTTCCAACTGTCCTTAAAGGAAATTGGAAAAAACTTTGTTTTTCCAGTAACGGGTTCCCATGACACAACTCCATTATTATCGGAGTCTACAAACCACAATTCACGGCCGTTATAATCCACGACTGTATGCAGCTTTATATTTGTTGGCAGAGCATAACATTCCGTCTTATAACTTTGCTTATCAATGCCCAGAATATAATTTGTTCCCTTAACCGGCTGATATAGTACATTCTGAACTTCTATCATTTCTCCGACTTTTCGGAAGACATCTGTGCTATCCACACCGATATTCTTCATCTTTTCTTTCCACTGCGCCACAATTTCAATTTCCTGTGTATCCAAATGAAACTTAATGGCATCACGTGAAATTTCTGTCGGGAACAACCAGACATCATTTCCAATCTGTTGTATAGGTTTATAATCCCCAAATATCTTTTCATTTTTCTGTGATAAAACAAGATACTCCAGACTGCCTTCCTCTATATCGTATATAATAACTTCTGTGCTGACAAAAGCATATGGGAAAAAAAATATTTTATTGCCATACTGCGCTGCTTCCTGATATAAATTGCGTTGTCCCTGCTGTTTTTCTACAATAGTCAATAAATGTGATGACATATCCTTCTTATCAATCGTAAAAATTCCTTGTCCCAAAGCGTCCATTGCAATTATCTCAGTACCTATATCACACGCCTTCATAAATGACAGTTGTCTATTCAACATCCTTTTTATCCCCTACTTTCCAGTTAAACATTGCTTATATATTTTTAATATCTGTGCTGCATATTGGCTGCTGTCAAAATTTTCCAAAGCATATTTCTTTGCCTGATATACTATTTCCCTGCTTTTATTTTTATTTTCTAGAACAGAAATAATCTGATCAGCCAACTGCCTGCTGTTTCCCACTTCATATAAATACCCTGTTACCCCATCGCAAATCAGTTCAGTTGTAGCGCCTGAATCTGCACCGATTACCAGAACTTCGCCCAACATACTCTCAATGGTAACCCTTCCCAATGCTTCATATCTCGAGCTCACGACTGCAATATCCGCCATTTCCCGAAAAGGTTTTAGATTTTCCTGATATCCATAATATCTTATATATGGTTCTAAATGATTGACTTCAATAAAGTCTTTCACCTTTTTCCAATATGCAGTACCATCGCCGACAATAGAAAGTGAAATATTCTGATACCCGTTTCTTATCAAACAGTCAACAGCCTTAACCACATCCATCACGCCTTTTCCCTCGGATATCATTCCACAATATAAAATATTACACACTGCTTCGGAGAATAACTTACCTTTACAGATATTATACTTTTCCACATGGAACCCATTGTACAAGACTGCCGCATTCTTTTCTAAATGCTTTCCATCTTTTACATATTTCGAAATGGCAATAATTTTATCGGCCCTATGTAACAAATAATGTGATAAAAAAGGAACGTCATATCGAAATTTATAGTGTTCATATAACATTTCTCTGATATGCCATACATGCGGCAACTGTTCCTTTATTGCAAGCATTGCCCCAAAATCTATGTTGGATGCATTCGTATGGATAATATCTATACGGTGTTTCTTTATTATTTCTGATGCCCTTGAAAGCAGCATCATATTTGCAAACAATTTATCGAATCTGCCCAATAGTCCTCTGCCTGCTATATCACAATTCGTGTAATAAGGGATAATATAATACTTAATTTTTCTCCTGAACAACTCTTTTGTCAGATCTCCCGGACCTGCTGCCAAAACGACGGGATAAAACCCCTCCCCCCGCATGCTTTCAATCATATCCAACAATGAAGTATTTGCTCCATAAAGTTCTATAGAATTTGCTATGTATAATACATTCATCTCCTATTTCCTTCACTCCTCCCACACTACATCTTCTTTTCTATAATCCCTTTTATAAAATTCAGTTTTGCATGCAAACCCTTTTTCTTTTAAATAATTATATAATCCTATAACCGGAATATTTATACACTCACACAACTTCTGACACCATGTCTCTTCATGCTCATAAGAAGAAACTATAATTACGTCTATTTCTTTTTGCGTGATTTCTGTTATATCGATTATCTCCAATCCCAGCCTCGCTGCCATACACTTTTTATTTTGATCAATAACATATACCACTTTTTCCTGCTGCATTTTCTTTAATATAAACCACAATTCCAGCGTATGTTTTCCGCCGCCTCTGATAGCAATCCTACACGATCGGGGCAAATTATTAAACAGTTCTAAAACCGCCTGCATTCTGTCTTTGTCCACACACCCATTTCTATTCAAATAATTCTGGAATGTAGCATACATATTACGGGTATATTTAAACTGTTCTTCCCAAATAATTTGATTTGGATACTCATTACATAAGTTCCGCAAATAATCAACTTTTTCTTCTGTCAATTTTTCCCCATTGAAACTATTATTATAATATTTCTCCTGTCCACTATGATAGCGAATATAATAATGTGACTGCGTTATTATCCCCTGATAACCCCATAACCAATCCAACGAAAAGTTATCTTTATGAAGATAGAATTTTAAATTTTCTTTATTATAATAATCCACATCTTGAATTTTAATATATTCTTCAATAACATCCGAGTAGTCATTATCATTTTGTAAAATTTTATATAGTAACTTATCAAAATTAATGTAACTAAACATTCCCTGTATTTTTTTAGGCTGAATATTCTCCTGTACAATCCTAAAAATCGTATGGAATTTATCCAGTTCAGTATGCCCATGATCACTCAAATATATCTTATAATCGTTATCCGGTAAAATATCGGAATATAATTTCAGAATATCATCTGTATAGCGTCTTGACTCTTCTCTCTGCTTTACTATTAACCGATTCCTATCATTACTTATCTCATGTCCCCATACAGCGCTGCTAAAGTACATATCGCCTGACAGTCCAAATGATATATAGGGCGGATGCGTACTTGAAATTTCATGAATAACAGAACACGTGGTTTTCTCACTTTGTAATATATCCATTAACATATTCCAACATGATTCTGATAAGGTAGTATATTGATTTTGATAAAGCCGTCCTTTAATGCACTCATCTACCTGCTTGAGGTATGTATAGAAGCGAAATACCCCCCCCCGATCTTTAATCAGTTGAATAAATGCACTCTCATGATCAACCTTCAATTTATATGATCTGTCGTCTACCACGTATTTATGTGCAAAAAGTGTCTTAGCTGTTGCATGTGTATAAGGCGTAACTGTATAAGCATTCATAAAATCCATTGATATATCAGATAAAGATCTTAAAAATGGCATACTTCTGTCATCGCCAAATTCCAGATTATCTATCCAAAAAATTATGATATCATCTTCATTTCGCGTCTTTAAATTTTCCTTTATGAAAGCAAGCAACAATGCAATCTCTTTTTTAAATTCCATGTATTCTGCATCAAATGAATATTTTTCTTTCAAATATTCATCTATATATTTATTTACTAAATTCCAATCTTTGACACACACACAGTCAAAAATCATCCTTGCAAGATACATCTCTTTGGCAAAAGAAGTTCTCGCTATCTCATAATTTCTTCTGTCAAAGAAAAATATCGCATTCATATCTATAGAATCATAATTAAATGTAGGCAGATTATCTTTATATGTATGATATTCTTCACCAAAAATATCATAATAATTTCCTTCTAAAATCAACCCGTTTTCTGCAAAGTAATCATAAATTGAAATTGCTGTTATCCCTTTGGAATGTAGAAATGACATTATTCTTTCTCTTCCATAAAAAGATACTATAATGACATCGCATTCTTCTATTTTTTCCCACTCGTATTCTGTTACCTGTTCATAATACACAATCTCATATTTCTGTATTCCTTTTTTACTATCTTCCACAAAATAATTCCTGTCAGTCAGATTACCTGCCACAAAAATGACTTTTTCATCATCCTCATAGTTTTTCAAAAAACTGTGCAATAATTGCTTTGCTTTTCTCTTTTTGGAAAATCTTGGATGAAACCTGTCTACTTTATACCTGATTATCAATTCATCCAGTTTATCATCAATATCTATACTTCTCATACTATATCCTATTCCTTTAACATTTATATACTAATATTCTTCTTAACAGCGAAATCCGAAATAATTCCGATTATTTCAGAAAACAATACATATTTTCTGATTCCCATAGCCTTTACCTGCTTCTCGACTTCTTTTTCGTAAAATGTGGTTGTAATAACCCACGTATATCCGTCTTCGAAATATGCCGGTTTTTCTATAATTTTCCCAAGCCATTCCGTTCCCTGCTTCAATACATTATTATCGAATATTTTCCCGACTTTCATCCCCAAAATATTTAATATATCAGCACACTCATGCGCCCTTAAACCTGTCCCAAACAAATGGCAGCAGCATGTCCACTCCAGTTTCTTTTCTAATACCATCTTCAATTCGTTTCTTTCTCTTTTGCATGTCTTTATCAATTTTGTTACTTTGTCCAAATAAAGAGTATCCATACTTTTTTGATATAATGCATTTATATCATCTATTCGTTGTGCTTTCCTATCCAGTGGTAAGTGCCGGAGACTTATTTTCTTCCGCTCTTCTATGCACATTCTACCAGAACTTAATCCTCCCAATGTAAAATTCGTCGTAACAAAATCAACGCTTTTTATTTTCGCTCCCTGTATATACATTCTTAATGTCCAGTCATAATCTGCACATATCTTATATTGTAAATCAAATCCTCCATGTTCCAAAAACAGCCTTTTTTTAACAAAAAGAGCAGGATGTGAATAAATCATATCAACATATATATCCTCTTCAACCCGCTCTTTTACACTATATCCAACAATCCCTTTATCTCCTATCAATGCCTGCCTGGCCGCAACCATATCACATCCGCTTTGCGAAAAGACACTCTCAATAAAAGGGAAAATATTCTCTTCATACCAGTCATTACTGTTCAAAAAACTTATTACATCCCCAGTTGCCATATGGACTCCCTTATTCATTGCGTCATATAAGCCTTGATCTGGTTCACTTATCCATTTTGTAATTTTTTTACCATATTTCTTGATTAAATCAAGTGTCCCGTCCTCCGAACCGCCATCTACAATAATAAACTCTAATTCTACGTTTTCCTGCGATATTACACTTTGTATTGTTTTTTCAAGCGTATGCACGCTATTCAGGCAAACAGTAATTATTGAAAATCTCATCTCTCCCTCAAACTTTCTCCGCCGGCGTTATGCAATCTAACTGGGCAAAATATTGATATAATTTTTTTATCCCCTGTTCTAAGGTTACATGAATAAGCTGCCCAAAACATTGTTCATATCTTGTAATATCCAAAACATTAACCGGAACATCTGCCTTTCGGTTATCCAGATATTCTACTTTAACCGCCTTACCCAGTACCATCTCAATTAATTTTATTATTTCATTGACACTATACCCTTTGCCCGAACCGACATTAAATACTTTATATTCTCCGGAGTATGCCGCGATATTAAGAATTGCGGCAATAGCATCTTCTATATATATATAATCTCTTATAATCAAACCATCTCCATAAACATACAATGGTTCCCCTTTCATAGCCCTGAAAACAAACGTAGTCATAACACCCTGTATCCCATTGGGTTTCTGATACTTCCCATATGGATTAGATAATCTGACTATCCTATAATCCAAACCGTATAAATACCAATATAAATATAATAATTTTTCAATTGTAATCTTCTGCAGTCCATAACCTGAAATGGGTTCGTTACATGCAGTTTCTTCTAAAGGCATCTTCGCGGATACACCATATACTGTTCCTCCGGAAGACAAAAACAGTACCCTCTTTACCCCATTTTTTACACAGGCATCCAAAAAAGAGGCTGTTACAATAACATTATCCATCAACCCCATTCCAATATTCTGATTGGAATTGTTAGGCAATGTCGTACTTATCAAATGATATACCGTATCAATTCCTGCTGTCAATTGTTCAAAATTGGTAGATAATTGAAAATTATCTTTTATGATACGACATCTCTTCTTTTGCTCCGCGGATATTTCCCGTCCAAAAATTGTTTCTACCTTATCAAATAAGATCAATTCATCCTGACTATTGTTAAGAATGCTTTCAATTAAATTTCTTCCAATAAATCCGGATGCCCCCAAAACCAAATGTTTCACTCATCATTTCCTCCTCAGACAATGCACGGCATAGTTCCTAGTTCATTTCTCCATACTGCTTCATTCTATATTGTTTTGCTTCATACTCTCTGTATTGCTCGTCTATATTTTCATAATACAGTTTTGACTTAACAGTATAAACTAATATACTATCTTTCCTGATTCCTTTAAGCAGCAACTGCTTATTGATATCTCTTGCACCCGCCTGACTTGTATTTATCCACAAAGCTTCCGGATATTCCAGATCCGCATGATCTATTGACAAAACCTTTAGGGCATTATATTCCAATAACTGTTTCTCACGATTATTATCACAAAAACATTTTATATTCTCTATTCCGCATCGTATTAAAGAGTCGGCCACATCTTTTCCTATATCTGAAAACCCTATTATAATAACATCTTTAATATTTTTGCATCTATTAAGTATGTATTCCCAATCATTTTTTTGAGTATTTTCTACTGCACTATTATATAGTTCTTCATAATCAGCTGCTGATAAAGCTCTCTCGGCACATTTCCACCACAAATCTGCACCACCTGTCCTTATGCAATTCCACGGCTTATATTTCCCCGGAAAATGTAAAATGCCAAAACCTTTATTTACATCATCAATTTCTCTTTGTGAAAAAAAAGTACCCTTTAATTTATCTGTTTTCTTATAATAATCTGCAAAAAAATTATATTTTAAATCCAGTTGTACAATCTTTCCAAAACAACATTTATTCATAATATCCTGATCCATAAACATATAATAATCTTTTAAACAGGAAATAAATGTCCTTGACATATCCTCATCTCTCATTAACGCCAAATTCATAAGCAATACGCCGGCATTTATATATTCACTCATTCCCGAAATTCCAATGGTATCTCCGTAATTTTCATACTCTTTCATATTACATTGCAGCATGCAGTCTTTTACTCCTGCCAAATACTTTCCCGTCAAGTCTATATTATATATTTCTGACAAATCTGTATTAATAATAATGTCGCCATCTAAAAACAGACATCTGTCACCCTCTATAATATCCGGTATGAGAATGCGGTAAAAAGATGATTTTGGAATATAAGACGTCGTTTTGGCATTCAGAAATATACTTTCGTTAATTTCTTTAAAAGAAATGTGAACATTAGTCCATTTTTTCTGTATTACATAAATTTTTTCCCGTTTACACTCTTCAAGCTGCGAATCACATAAAATATATATATTGAAAAAGGAATCTTTTTCTCCTGCTTCCAATAAAGTCCAGATAGCCACTCTCGTCTGCAAAATATAATTTTCATCTGTAGTCATTACAATGGTTAATTCCTTATTCATGTATATATTACCTTTCTCTTTATTTTGCTGCTATTTTACGGCATAAATCATCCCTATTTTTTCCCCTACAACAAAAGATTTGAAACAGTATGACGACAATAAATCTATAATTTCTTTTGGATTTCTATGATACTCAATCATAATGGCATCAATTTTATGAAGCAAATCGGTTCTTTTGATAGAGTTAAATATAGCAAACTCCGAACCCTCTGTATCAACTTTCAGAATAACTTTCTTATCTCCATTCTCATCAATAATCTTTCTGATTTCTTCAGACGCATCCTTACAGGATATTTTCTCTTTCCGTTTATCATCTGCTTTGGACATGATACTTCTCCAACCCGTATTTTCACTATTCACTGCAACCTCTATATCCTCCTCTTTATCAGATAAAGCAACATTCATCGGGTATAACTTACGTTTTATATGAATATCATTTAGTTCAAAATTGTCCAGAGCCTGCTGAAATGTATCTGGAAATGGTTCAAACCCATATACCTTACTGACCCATTCTTTAGATGCAAAATATAATGAGACTGCTCCAATATTCATACCAATATCAATGACTACCGCATTTTCCTGTAAAAAATTAATTCGGTAAGCATTATTTATAAAAACCTCAGCAACAATATCAAAATCTGTCAGATAACGTTCTCTAATCCGTATATTACCAATTTTTGATATCAGGCATTTATCATCTTCTGCCTCATATTCCCATTCGTCCCCTTCCTCTAAAACATCTATTCTATTCAAAAATCTTATTTTTCTTATATCCACGTTATAATTCATCAAATATTGAAAGATTCGATTTCCTGCAGTATAGCTGGTACAAATATAAATATAATCATAATCTTCTTGCCCCAATTCCTCTAAAGACAAAACTCTCTTTCCTTCAAAAAGCCGGCCTGTGGCGGTAGTTGTATCATTATAATTACTTTCCGCATAAGCAATTATATCTAAATTTGAAGGTAATTTTTTAATATTTTTTCTATAATACTCTCCCATGCCGTATATAATTGTTTTTTTCATACTCATCTCTCCTTTTCCCTACAAAGCAACTCTCTCAAGGTACTTCCTATTGATTTATTTTATCAAATTCCAAATTCTTCTATTATTTGCTATTCGCTTCTCACGATAATCTCCGTTTTTCCAACCGGCATTATACCGGTGTATCGCTATAGTGTCTTCCGACATTGCACTAAATTCATAAACAATACTATCCTGTGGCACCAGATAATTTCTGGGTAAAAAAACCATGCCATCAATTAACTGCATATCACCGTTTAACTCCAATCCTGCTTCTGTTAATACAGACCTGATATAACGCGGCTGGCACAACTGATTCATCCTTTTCATATCACCCGAAAAAGCGATACCGTCGTATAACCCCATTAATTTCTTTACTAATAAATTCTCCTTTTTAGCTGCAAATGTACCCAAGTCAATATCGTTTTGGGTATCAAATGTAAAGAATGCCTCACATCCCAGTAAACTATCTAATGGACGCAGCAATTCCACATCCATATCCAGATAAATTCCTCCCTGATGGTATACAACATCCAGTCTTGCATAATCAGATGCAAATGCCCATTTCTTTTCTGCGATTGCCTTTTGCATAAATGGATGCTTTGTATAATCATAATTATCCATAGTCCATTCATAAATTTCATAATCAGGACATACCTTTTTCCAACTATCTATACATTTTTGATAGGTTTCCGGCTTTTTATCACCACTGAACCAAAAACTATGCAGTATCCTCGGTATTTGCGGAGAGGTTTTGGTCATTTCTATCTGCTTCTTTATTTGTACATCCTGCTTCCCTGCACTGTTTACCATAATTAGCGGAAAAATATAGCAGCTAATATCATCACTCAGATTCATACTATTTAACTGTTCGTACATTTCACTCATATAATTACTGCTGCCGATCAATATGATACACTTATCTTCTCCCAATAATTTAGAAGGGGCGTATACCGATATATCTTTATGATCCATAATTTGTAATACCGAATCATACCGACTATTATCAACGGCATAGTTAACACTCCTCAGTACCTCTATTGGTAGTTTTTCTTTCATATATAGCTCAAAATATTCTCCGACTCCAAATAAAACTACTCTCTGCCCCTCTATTCGATTATGTAACTCATCTAAACGACAATTATACAGTTTCATGTCAACAACTGTTCTCCTTCACCTGCAGTGCCGCTTCTACCAAGTCCGTATCATGCGCTGTAAAACCTCGGCATTTCTTACAGAAATTTGTATAACCTTTTTCGGTATATCCCAAACGAAATTCAATCAATTCTTTCTTTTTATCTACTGTATGTCTGCGCAGATCATAACTTTCTTCTAAATCCTGTTCTCCTGCAATGCCGGCCACCGCAGCATACGCCGCATAATTACAGCTATATAATTTGCCGTCCCGCAGTTCCTGCCATGTCTGGCCACATCGGGAACGATGTTGTATCAGCCATTCTTCCGTCATTGCAGAGTAATCTGTTTTTTCCGGCGCCAGATCCACCCAGCTGTCTGCTTTATTGATATAGTACGGAATCTGATATTCTTCCATTTTGCGTATCAATTCATCAAACTGCACATTATATTGGGGTACGGCTTCCCGATAATCATCTACCGTCACTTCCACCCTGCACTTACCAAGTTTGCACAGCATTTCCTCTGTGGGAACCACCGTCCCGTTAGTAACTGTTCGTAATGTACCGATTCTGTCCCGGTAATTTTTGTCAATATATTCAATCAAATCCGCTGTATAGCGATACAGCATAGGTTCCCCGCCGCTTACATGAAACAGCATAATATAATCCACGTTGGCAAAGAATAAATCTACATCCGCCTTTAATGCTTCCCAATCCCTGACATAAAATTCCTTTGCAAAAGGATTAAAATTCAGACAATATCTGCACTTCAGATTACATACTGTACTTGGAAGAAAGGAAACGCTCAGAAAATATACTTTATCATACCGATAAAGGTAAAACACGGAAATAAATTCTTCTATCAGGAAAAAATCTATATCCTTTTGATATCCCTGCTGTTCCAACTGTTCTATTGCTCCGGTACGGTCAATCTGAGATATTGTCAGGATTATCCCCTCATCTTCTTTCAAAATCAGATTATTCAATCCGATACATTTCTTTCCGCATATCAGTTCCCTCTGTTTCGCCGGATTATTATCAATATATCCTATAACAGGCACATCTTTCTGAAATGATTTCAAAAACTGCTTTCCATAATCTCCACAGCCAAACAGATAAAATCCCTTTTTTGCGGAAATGCAGCGATATACTTCATCATATTCATGCCCCTTATTTTTCCAACGCATATATCATGTCTCCCCTTTCTTCATATCTTCGACATTAAATCATCCGTCCTTATATATTAAATTTCATATTGCAATATCTCATCAAAACGTTTTATCCATTCTGTTCTGGAGGCATTCAGTCTGCGGTACTCGTTCTCATAGTTCCGCATGATGCTCTGAAAAATCTCCAGCATATCCTGATTTTGCTGCTCATACGCAATTTCCGCTGCGCAGCTGCTGTTATATGCGATTATCCGCTTAATAAAGTCCATTACAGACGGTTCTACATAATGTTCTTCAAATTTCTTTTCGACAATCTGATAGGCTCTTATATGATCCCGTTTCCTTGATAAATCCGGTATATGAAACCCTGATTTTTTCCGCTGCAAATAGTGATAAAACGCTCTGTCTATGTAAACCGCATGCTTTGTGTTCAAAGCGCATTGCGCCAGATACAAAACGTCTCCTCCCAGTTGAAGGCTTTCATCAAAAAATATCGGCTCTCCTGAATCACCACATACGATTTCTCTTTTATACAATTTATCCCACATATAAGCAAATGCACGATAGGAATCTCTCTCATAGAGATACCGCAGAAGCTGTCTTCCGTCAAACCTCTTTGGTTCCACGTTCTTTTCATTCTGCACCTCGATACAGGGTTTCCCCGGATCTTCATATTCCTGGTAAAATCCGGCAATCGCCATATCCGCGCATTCCTCTTCCAACGCTTTTACAAGACTCTCATACATATCCGGCTCTATCCAGTCATCACAATCCATGAACCCTATGTAATCACCGGTGGCCGTCCTCAGTCCGGTATTCCTGGCATTGCTTTCTCCCCTGTTCTTTTGGTGAATAGCTATAATACGTTTATCCTTCGCCGCAAACTCATCTACTATCTTCTCAGATCCATCTGTCGAACCATCATCTATGCAGATGATTTCCATATTCTGATATGTTTGCGAAACTACGCTCTCCAAGCACCGATTCAAATAATTCAGCGTATTATAAACCGGTATAATAACTGAAACCTTTTTACTTTGCATTTCTTGTCTCCAAAAATTTTTCCATGATTTCTGCTATTGCAATGCTTTCCCCTTTTGTCAGCTTGAATTGTTTCTCTCCAAAACCATTTATACAGGATACAAAATCTCCTATTTCATATCTAAGTCCATCTTTTAGAAATTTTGAAAAATATTTTTCATTCTGACTGCTGTCTTCATATCGCACCTCAAAAGAAGTCGTTTTCCACCATGGCGCCTCCACGACAATATATCCCCTTGTCCCTGCAACAATGAGCTGTCCCTCTGATTTCACGCCCAGACCATTCTTCGATATTGCAAAAGCATTCTCATAAGTAAAATATGCCTTTGTATAAATATCCAGACCATTAGCGGCAGTCTGACATTTAAATTCCAATTCCCGATAATTCTTCCCCAATATTTTCAAAATCGGTAATACTGTATAGCTTCCCAATTCCGTAAAACTTCCGCCATATTCTGTATCTGTCAGTTCACGATGCAGCGGATTTTCCAATTTTGTAAAACATGCCTCCACATCACGTACACTTCCGATCGCACCGCTTCGCACAATCGACAATAGTTGGTTGAATCCCGGACAATACGCTGTTTTGATTGCCTCCATTAAGACGACCTTATTTTCTTCTGCCAGCCGGAACATTTCTTCCGCCTGCTCCCTTTTTAAAACCATGGGTTTTTCACATAAAACGTGTTTCTGATGCAGAATAGCGCTTTTAATATATTCATAGTGTGTCTGATGCGGAGAAGCAATATATACGGCATCTATTTCCGCATAAAACTCTTCCAGATCATCCATGTACTTATTCGTCTCAAACTGCTTTGCAAACCTCCTGGCACTCTCTATATGCGGATTATAAACCGCATCTACGTTTATCCCGCTTACGTATTTCGCTTCAGGCACCATGCGTGCCGCAATACGCCCGGTCCCAATAATCCCCAGACGGATAATGTTATACTTCTTCGCACGCAGCATCGTACTTGATATATCTTTCGTTCTTTCCAGATAAACAACCTCACAATAATTCTTTAAAAAGTCAAAAACTCCTGTCCAATCGGAACCAACAGTAAAAACGTCAATCCCGTATTTCATAATATCCTCGATTTTTTGTCCTTCGTGATCTTCTATGATAATCTCATCTGCAAAACCGGTCTTTTTTACATTTTCAATACGATCCATCAAAGAATCTACTACGTTCATTTTCCCGCGTGACTCATCGTAATGCTCCGTAGTTACTCCAACGATCAGATAATCCCCCAATGCCTTTGCCCGCTGTAATAACCGGTAATGCCCTTCATGAAATAAATCGAATGAACCGTATGTAATGACTTTCTTCATGAGCGTTTCTTCCTTACCTTTCCCTCATTGTAATTATTTATATTTCTTATAGACACTGTAACTCTGTTACCGGATGTACTTTCCGCATTTCTATCGGCGGCAGTTTCATATAATCACCAAACTTAAATGACAGGTATGCATCAAAATTTTTAATCCCCCAGAAGATCTCATCTTCAAATAATATTTTTTCACTGTTCTCATACCATTCCCGCAAATATCCATATTCCTTATTGGGTGTTGGAAAAGTCAGGATGCGAACCCATCTTGTCTTCTTTCTATTTAATCTGCGTACATATCTGTTGAAATACCCGTATAAAACATCTGCCGGAATATTATTTAAAAGCTTATACCAGCCTTTTAAAAAACGATTCTTTGAAGCTATCATACCAACCGGCGCCCACATCGCCTTTCGGATACAATAACAATGAAAATTCTGCAATGTCCTCACAAACTTATAATCCGAAACAGGATCAAGCGGAAATATATCAATAAAAATCCCCTGTTCATAGGGCATGTGTTCCTGGTGTTCACGTAGAAATCTGGTCCCTTTTCTTCTGAGTTTTCCATACCCCCAGCGATAGCCTGTTGTGTTTCTATGATCCTGAAAATAGAATCTGCTATGATCTAATTCCGTCTTACAGGCAATCCGAAACTTTTCATATTCATCCCTTAAAAACGCCACATCTGCGTCATCATCCCACGGAATATAGCCTTTATGCCGCACGGCGCCAAGCAGCGTACCCGCTATGATATTATAATGAATCCCGCAAAGAGTACAGATTCTGTCAACTTCTTTGAGCATTTCCAGCTGGATCATCTGAACCCGGCGTAATTCATCATCAGTCAAATGATGTACATTCACATTTTCACCTCATATTGTAAAGCTGTTTTTATATATCTATGACTTCATGATTCATAATCATGATCGGTTTTCCCTGATGTCTGAACAATTCTACCACCGAACTTGTATCCCCGTAATAAGCATCAGACAAATTAATGGCCCTGTGCAGATCCTTGGAATCATCATAAATTCCAACTTGTTCTTCCCGATATCTGTTCACCAATTGTACATAAGGTTCCACAGCCTCCGGATTCATGGACGCTGCTGTTTCCAGCATTAACGGATGAGGCCTCCATAATAAAACCACATCTTTTCTTTTTTGAAAATAATTAAATATCCAATCCAATTTTTTAAGAAACTGCTCACTTTTCCCTTTCATCACACTACTCAAATGCGTATTGAAGAACAGAACTTTGATGTTTTTTTCTAAAAAAGGTTTCCACTTATCAGGAATCAAGGTTTCCTTCGTCTCCTCTACATCCAGTTTAGGAGATCCGAAAGCCTGAAATTTCTGTTTAATTGCAGTTTTTCCAAGTTTTTTTACCAATTCCGGCAAAGCAGCAGAATAATATCTTATATATTGTTCTCTGACCTTTTCCGACTGCAGGATTACCATGTTAGCATACAGCGTTCCCGGCAGAATGCAGTAGTGTTCCAGCACAACCTCATTTTTATGTACAAAATAGGGTATATATACCAGCTTATCTGTATACTTTCTGATCCTTGAGGCATAAAAATACGGATGGACCGTCGTCACCAGATTATACTGATCATATGGATTATGAATAAAAATGACATCCGGCTGCAGTCCCTCCAGCGCATATTGCTGCCAGTCAACGATCGGCACATACGGCGGAAAATCTGCTCCCTCATACTGCATTTCTCCCGGCGAGCCATCTTTATTCTTTGTAAAATACGGAATCGGCATCACCAGACTTGTCCATTCGCTGTCCGCATCCGCCGCCCTCCAGACACTTTCCAGAGAATCCCACATAGACGCTTTATAAGGCAGAAAAACCGCTACTTTCTCAGTCGTCATGCTCTTTAGCGCATTTTCGGCCTTGATCAGATTTTCTTCCAGACTTTTATAAGCCTTCTGCGGCAAAACAGTCTCTCTCTCCACACTGATCTGATAAACCCTTTCGCAGTAGCGCTCCAGATAGCTGACAACATCCGTTCCCTCACCCGCTATCTGCTCGATTGCCTCTCCAAACTGGATCGCAGCTTCCTGGCAGTCACTGAGCGCCGTCTGTACCGTATCGTATTCTTTCTGTCCGAGCTTCTCTTTGACCCGCAGATGTATGGTATGGATGTTCTCCATAATATCCAATATCTGATTTTTCTGAAATTTCCGCATTCTAATAACCATGCCTTTCTCTCAGCCTGCAGCCTTTTTATTCGCCGTTCGTCGAACATACAGGCATGCTCTCTTTACTAACGCCCATTATAATATATATCGACAGAATCTACAAGAAGCTTAGATCAGTGCAGCAACTGCGGGATCATCTGCGGCGTCTGGCCTGCCTGCGTCAGCATCGCCACGGATGCCTGCCGCAGGATATTATTGACAGAATGTTCCATCACGTTCCCGGCAATATCTGCGTCACGAACAGCCGATTCGCTCGCCTGCGTATTCTCGATCACATTGTTATTGTTATTGATCGTATGCTCTAACCGATTCTGTATCGCTCCATAAATACTCCGCCTGGAACTCATCTGCTCTAACGCATCATCTATTTCATCTATCAGTTCCTGATTGTCATTCCATCTTCTGTTGCCTATAAGCTGATAATAAGACGGTTCATATTCGCCAAACACCGGCTGTTCGTTAAATTCCGTACTCTGATCGATACGGTCGATTTCGACCCAAAGTTTTTCGGTTATTTTTGCATTCTTTTTGCCGTTTATCTGAAAATGTCTTTCGGCATTCATTGCCAGCATATTGTTTTGAATCGATATCATGCTGGGCCCCTCCTTCCGGATTTTCTTTATTGTAACATAAAACAGTCTTTCTACCATCTTATTTTTGTGATAGAATACACATAATCTTTTGATCAGGGAATGAGGTACTTATGAAAATACTTTTTATCGAATGGGCAAGTTTCGGCAATGAAGATATGAAAGATGCGTTCCGTGCAGAAGGCCATGAGACCGTCTGTTTTCCTTTTTCCAATAAAGACGGCAGGCGAAACGGCGAAATTGAGTCGGAGCTTACAAACGCCCTGCATAAAAAAACACCGGACGTCGTTTTTTCTTTCAACTATTTTCCGGTGATCTCCAATGTCTGCAAAAAAGAAGACATTCCTTATATCTCATGGATCTATGACAGTCCCTACGTTATGCTTTATTCCTATACGGTCATCAATCCATGCAACGTCATTTATATTTTTGATAAAGAACTGTACCTGGAATTCCACAATGCCGGAATCACGACGGTACACTATCTGCCTATGGCGGCGAATACGGAACGTTTGGATTCCATGACTGCGGATATGTCGCCCGCAGATCCCCAGGCTGCATGCAAAGAAAAATCCGTCCCTGCTGTTTCGCCCTGTATATACGATATCTCATTCATCGGTTCCCTTTATACGGAAAAGCATAATTTCTTTGAACGGATGACGACATTATCCGATTATACAAAAGGCTATCTGGATGCCATGATGTCCGCGCAGATGAAAGTGCAGGGTTATAATTTCATTCAGGAATCCCTGGCTCCCGTTATGGATGATCTTTATAAGGCGCTGCCCATGGATCCCAACCCCGATGGTGTGGAAAGCAAAGAATACCTTTATGCCCAATATGTAATCAACCGCAAGATCACGGGTTTGGAACGTACAGAACTGCTTTCGGCTATTACGAAAGAACACACCATCGATCTTTTCACCCATGATATAGCCTTCTCCATGCCGGGCCTTCGCAACCACGGCACAGTCGATTACTATACGCAGATGCCCGTGGTTTTTAAACAAAGCCGGATCAATCTGAACATCTCTCTGCGCAGTATCAAAAGCGGCATTCCGCTGCGCGCATTTGATATTATGGGCAGCGGCGGTTTTCTGCTCAGTAATTTTCAGGCTGACTTTCTGGATGATTTTGTACCGGGAGAAGATTTTGTATATTACGAAAGCAAAGAAGATCTGCTGCAGAAGATCGATTATTATCTTACCCATGAAAAAGAACGGCAGGATATTGCAGACAACGGTCATCATAAGACTGCGGCAGGACACACGTACAGACACCGGGTAAGGGAAATGCTGTCCGCTCTTTAGAGCGGACATTTCTTTAACGCCTGATTTAATCCCCACACATTCCCGGGCGTAAGCTCCACTTTCAGAATGGTCTTTAAAATGCGGTCAAACTCCTCCTCTTTTTCCATAACATATTTGTTTTGCAGTATGTCGGGAAACAGATGAAGCAGCATATCTTTTAGGAAACTCATCTCTTCTGCCGTCAAAGTATATCCTTTTTGAATCAGCATACTGATACTCAGTCCGAATCCCCAGTCATAAAACATACATTCCAGCTCCGCCCGGCAGCGCTCAAAAAGTCCTCTTTCTTTCAGGTCTTCTATCAGAAGCAGCCACACTCTTGCATTGTCCCATTTATGTGCATCCCAGTTCCTATGTACGGTGCTGTTGTGTGTCTGCAAGTAAAAATATAGTTTTGCATCCACAAAAACATGTACTTTCTCATACAGCCGGACCGGCAGGGTAAAAGAAGGTTCTTCACAGATCAGCCGCTGTGCAAAGCGGATCTGATTGTCCTTAATTAACGACGCTTTGTAGAATTTCCTCATACATCCAAGGGAAAACTCATCTGTCGAAGCCATAAGCGTCTTTCTTTTCGTTTCTTCGTCCCAAAGCTCCTTCAAATAACTGCCGTTTCCCTGTTCGATCTCCTCTCCTGTTTCCGTATCGTCGGAAACCACCTTATAACGATATTCCACTACGTCCGCATCATATTGTACAGCCGTACGGTATAAGATTTCCAATGCCCTGTAAGCCAGCCAGTCGTCCGCATCACAAAATACCAGATACTCTCCGCCCGCATAAGAAATCCCGATATTCCTGGCACCGCCCTGCCTCATGTTCTCTTCCAAAGCAATGACAAGAATCGTATCCGGATACTTTTCCTCATACGCCGTAAGCAGGCCAAGCGTCGCACCGTCATCGGTCGAAGCGTCGTCGATCAGAATGATCTCCATGTTTTCTGTTCCTATCGTCTGTTTCAGAAGATGTTCCATACAGCGGTCGAGATATTCGGCCGCATTATAACAGGGAACGATTACGCTGACCTTTTTCATGATCCTTTAACCTCCCAGCAATTTTATAAGTCCGGTTCGATAAGAAAATGCTTCCCGCACCTTCCGCGCCCCTGCTGCCGCAATCTGCGCTCTTTCTTCCTCATGCCGCAGATAATAGTCTATTTTGTCCATGCAGTCGGCAAGTGAACGAAACATGACCACCTCTTGTCCGTCAACAAAATTTTCCGCAATCTCCGGCTGCATATTCGTTAATACAAAACCGCCGCACGCCATAATGTCCAGCACTCTGAGCGGAATCCCCGCATGAATGGAACGCAGGGACAGGTTCAGGTTGATCCTGCTCCCTGCAAATACAAGCGGCATCTGCGTATGGTAATCTACAATGCCCCGGCTGTATTTTGCCAGAACAGACGAAGATTTCAGATCAGATCCCGTATACAGCCGCAGATCGGCTCTGCCGCCGAACCGCTGCGCTGCTTTTTCCATAAGCAGCCGTCTTTCCTCTACGGTTACTTTCTTTTCCAGCACGGCCGCCAACAAAATATCTTCTGCTTTTGCAAAATAATCCTCTCCAAGCATCAATCCCCGGCTCTTCATCATCGCTTCGACAGGTTTTAAATCTGTTTCTCCAGATCTTACCGCTTCTTTCAAATAATCTTTCTCATAGGCAAAACACTGTTTTTCGATAACCGCATCCCACGCCTGAACTGCTTTCCGCATCTTCATATCGTCCGCCGCACCGGCTTTGAATCTGTCATAATAATTATGAACATCCGTATAAAAGGAACCGACAAAAGAGATGTCACACCGATATTCTTCCTTTTCTGCCGGAGACGCCTCCCCGATAACCGATGCAAACAGATCCGGATCTGCACCGAGCGGTACATGCGACACTGTCCGTACGCCATATTCCTGCAGATTTCCGACCATTTCCCGATCAAATATTCCGATGTGATTACAGGGCAGCATAATCTGTCCGGCATATAAAGTAAAGTGCGGACAATCGTATACCCACGCGTAGTAAGGGATTTTGCTCGTATGACAAAGCGCCGAGATGATCGGGAAATAATTAAAGGATATGACCGCTTCTATGCCTTCCCGATGAATAAGCGGTATCATCTCTGCAGCCAGTTCCATATCTCTTGTATAATGTCTGCACACTTTCCGAAACCAAATAATCTCGAATCCGAGTTTTTCCAAATTGGCCGCCAATATCCGTTCGTTATTCGCCTGCCATGCATATAATAAAAGTTTCAATCTTTACCACCTGTATTCTTTTAAGAATTTCTGCCGTTCTTCCTCATAGCAGGCCAGATTCATCAATCCGCAGTCATGCACGCACCACGGCGCGCTCATCTGCGGGACGACTACTTTATAGCCGCGTCTGATAAATTCCTGACACTGCGAACAGTCATAAAAATCCCATTTGTCAAACAGATCTTCCCGCCAGGGGATATCATACTGCGTTATCATGAGCAGGCCATCGACTGCTTCCACTTCCGTCTGCTGTTCGTTCCCCGCAAAAAATGTCAGCGTATCATAAATACACTGCTCATAAAGCGCTCCGCACCGTTCTCCGTTCCACGGAACGCCGTTTTCAGGAAGTTTGGGAGAGCCGACCACGCCGATCAGCCCGATCCTTTCATCCTGCCCAAAAACATGCAGAAAATCCTGTATAAAATCAGGATTGATCAGAAAGGTATCCTGATGCAGATACACTTTGTATTTTGCATCGGAACATCCCATTGCCTCATTGTATCCCGCCGCCATAGACGCGGCATCCTCCACGGTCAGCACGTCGATCCGGTATCCTTCCGGCACGGTTAAATGATCAATATAATACAGACATTCCGACGTGTATAACTTGTCGTTGCTGCAGATAATAAAGCAAACCTTTTGCTTGCAAACTTTTTGCCCGCAAACCTCTTGCCAGCAAACCTTTTGGCTGCGGTTCCCCTTTTCTTCCATTACCATTCCCTCTTTTACAGATTTCCCCCGATCAGCCGTAATACTTTGTCTTTATGTACGACGCTGTAGCGGACGGCCGCCACTAATTCAAAGATCGATATTCCGTTCTCGGATACATAGGCATAGAATGTCTCCATGCCCCCATCCATAAGGTCAAAATCGATCCTTCTTAGATAAAACCGTAATTTGGTATAGCGCTCCAATAAGCGCTCCATGCTCCCCGCTTTTTCAAAAAGCGTCTGTTTTCCTGCCGCTTTCTCCTGTTTATAGACAGGGAACAGGTAGCGGAGCGTTACGATATCGTTGTCATTGATCTCGTCTTTTTCATTTGCTTTGATCAACTGCTCCAGTTCATCGTAACGTCCCTGCGCAAACTTTTCTTTGATCTGTTCTTTCAATTCCTGCATTATACGAAATCTTTTCCTTCCTCAAACCGCTGTTCCAGAATATTCTGCAGTCGTTCTTTCCATGTGGAATGGGCTGCCGCCTTTTTTTGATTATCCATGATGACCCTGGCAAATCCCGGGTTATCCAACAGCAGTCTGACGTTTTTCACCAGTCCGTCCATATCGTCCAATTCATAAAAAACAATGTCCCGGCCGTTTTTAAAATGTTTTACCAGATAATCCGACGTATCGGAAACACATACGGAACCGTTCAGCATGGCATTGTATATGCGGTCATGCGAACCGTACTTAAACCACGGCTGAATATTTAACGTGATCTTGCTCTCCCGCATTAACTCCATACATTCTGTCGGCGTAACACTGTCATGCAGGCGGATATGATCAGGATATCTGGCCTGTACCGGTTCCCAGCCTTTTTTACAGTAAATATCCACCGTAATGCCTGCTGCCGCCAGAGATTCTATGACTCTGCCCTGATAATATCCGCGCACTTCACTGACAATCTGCTCATATATGGCCCTGAAGCAGATACGCGCCTCTTCCAGTCCTAACTGTAATCCAAACTGGCTCATACAGATATCATATGCTTTTTCCGGCGTCATGAACGGATATTCCAAAAGGATCTTCTTTATGGTATAAAATACTTCGTCGTCGTGTCCCTGCAGAAAGGCAAATACAGGAGAGGAACTCTGCACTTCCCTTCTCGCCCCGACATACAATACGTCAATTTTCCTTTCTTCATAGGGAATTTCTGCAGTTTCCGGCAGCGGAACTCCGGCGAGCGGCAGAAACTGCGTGTTCTTATACGACGGGAAATAGGTATTCATAAATTCCTTATGATAAGCGTCTACCGTAATGATCTGCATACACTTATAATTGCGTTCCAATACCCGCAAATACCATATAGGCGGATCGACATACACATTATGAAACTTCACCTGTTTTACTTCCCAATAATTCCTGCCATGCGCCTCTACAGTAAGACCGACATTGTTAAATGTTATGACATCCGTCGTCTCATCGATCTGTGCATCCAGCTCCTGAAGCCGCCCGATATACGCTTTGTAATCAGATACATCTATCACGACCGCATCCTCCATGTCCTGCGTCATATAATCAATAAACAGATCCAGTGTCTGCAGCATGCCTTTTAAAAAAATGACCATGGTATCTATCCTCCTGTATTTTCCCGGTAAACCGATTATTTTTTATCCAACAGATCAATTGCCGAAAACTCCAGCTCCAGTATCCGGAACAAAAACCGGTATGAGCGCTATCCCTTCGGACCCGATGACTTCATCCATGAATGTAAAATCTTCTTCTGTCAGCTCATTATGCAAAATGTACACGGACAGCATAATATTTTTATGATGGCGTTTCAGCGACATGAGCATGATACAGGCATATCCTATATATTCCCGGTTGGTAGATATCATAATATTCATGCGTAATACCCATGCCTTTCTTCTTTATCAAGTCCCATATACGTTCCGAGAAGATGCGTAAACTTTACCGCGCCGTAATAATTCAGATGGGATATATCATAATAGCAGGCCCGCTCCTGCGATATTTCATGCCCCTTAAAATCTATAAAACGAAAAGGATACTGTCTGCCGCTCTCTTCTATGATATCGTAAAATATCTTCTTCCAGCCTGCATACGCCTGCGCCGCCATTTTTTCCGCCTCTGCATACCGCGGCAGCAGGATAACGAAAACCTTCAGATCCGGATTCAGCTGATAAGCCAGATGTAAGAGTTCATAAAAATGAGCAATATTTTCTTTTATCGTATCCTGATAAGTATTTTGAACGATACTGGTACATACCCGGTATTCGTCCAGATCTTTCTTTTTTACGATCCTGGCTCTTTCAAACAGCTTCACCGGATTGCCGAATTCCCGGTACTGCGTCCCGGCATGCACGTTATCGAAAATTTTCTCCCAAAGCAGCATCTTCTCATGATCTATGCCCGCCAGTTTTTTCTCCTGCAATAATATCTGCATCTGCTCAAAACCATAGTCAAAATTCTTATTTCCGGCAAAATTATGAGCATCCAGAATATAACCGCCGTAATAATAGTAATAACTGACCGCCGTTTTGCTCAAAGACACATCATAATTAAAATAAGTATAGTCAAACATGTCAATGACCAGATATTTCAAATCAGCGATACGGCTCCTGTAGTTGGCAAGACAGTATTCCAATGTTTTCAGATTATAATAAATATCCTGTGACGGCACAGCCAGATTGCAGAACGGAACATTCAGGCATCTTGGTATGATACCGTAATTGGCATGCGATATCCCCAGAATCATACCATCGTATTTCGGTATCAGAGGATTCTTCATAACCCTGTCTACGATCATATCCGGCACCATGGCACGGTAAACTGCATAAAAATTGATCAGTTTCCCCTCGTCGTCTCCTATAATACATGCCAGCAATTCATACAGATATCCTGCCTGTTTTTCGCTTTCAACCGCTACAATCACCGCATCATATAATGCAAGCATATCCGGTTCCAGCTCTTCCGGCCCGTAATCGTCATCCCAGCAGATGATCTTATCGACCATTTCCACGTCGCGGACGCATCGGCAAACCAGTTTGATATCCTGTTCTTTTCCAATCAATAAGATTTTCATTCCCATACTCCTAATAAGCGTCTATGATATTAATGAGCTTCATGTTTCCCAGACTTTTTTGCAGTGAAAGACAGAACTTTCTTTTTTCTTCAGTCGGATTTAAAATATAAGCCGCAATCCCATACGACTTTTCAAACAGCTCTACGTCGAATTCCTCTCTGACGGAAACCGCCTGAAATCTTCCGAAAAGCTTTTGCCCCCGCTTCTTGGGCACCGCGCCTTCCGGCCTGCCAAAAGATGCGGCATAGGATACTTTCTTTCTATCATCCGATACGAAATCCAGATAAAAATAATCCCTTCCTTCTTCATGCAGCCGATCATTCCAGCATTGGTCGGAACCGATCACAAATGTTTCGCAGCGATGATTCAGCATACCGTATTGAAAATCCGGAAAGTACATCGAGCTTAACAAATAGTGTTCCGCTAAATATGTGCGGCAAGCCTGTCTATAACTTTCTCTTCTGCCGTTTCCAGACCGATCATTGGTTCCCGCAGCAGCGCTTTAATCCCTGCTTTTTATTGTATACCGGAATGATCACACATACCGCCGCGTGCTTCTTCAATGTGGCTTCCTCCAACATCTATAATCTGGCATACTCCTATGCCGCCATTCCTGACAATGCACATGCACGTCACATTTTATAAAATATAAATCGGCATCAGCGCACGATTCCAATAGCTTTCTACTGCCAACTATGATACGATAAAGGTATTAAAATCATAAAACTATAGTAACACAAAGGGAGTCATTATGCACCCGATATCTGTATGTATAATAGCCAAAAATGAAGAAAACCGCATAGAAAAATGTCTTTCTTCCATAAAACCATACGGTTTTGAAATTGTCGTCGTCGATACCGGCTCTACCGACAAGACGAAGGAAATTGCTGCCAAATATGCTGATAAAGTCGTCGATTTTGCCTGGTGTGACGATTTCAGCGCCGCCAGGAATTTTTCTCTGCAGGAAGCATCCAACAACTGGATCTTCATGTTGGACTGCGACGAATGGATCAAATCTATTGACGTGGAAGAACTGAACTATTTCAGGAAACACCTTTCCGACAGCGTAGGCGCAATATCGAGGGAAAATCTGGTCACATCCGACGGTAAACTGACGCTTAACAACACCGACCATACGGAACGGTTTTTCAACCGTAAGCTCTATCATTATACCGGTATCATCCATGAACAGCTCACGCCCATTCGTGGAGACGATTTTCCATGTCTTCTGCTCCATACTACGATCGGACACACCGGATATGACATGACTCCGGAAGAACAGCTTGCCAAGGGCAGACGAAATCTTTCTCTGCTGCAGAAGCAATTGGCATCGGAAGGAGAGAATCCATATATTTACTATCAATTAGGCAAGGGATGTGAGATCATAAACGACTATAAATCCGCCTGCGGCTACTATGGAAAGGGACTGTCCTTTGACGTAGATCCTGAACTTGCCTATGTCCAGGCCATGGTCAATTCCTACGGAAATGCCCTGCTGCTTACGCATCAGGCCGAAACGGCCCTGGGATTTGAAGCGATCTATGACGCTTTCGCCTCCTCCGCGGATTTCGTCTACCTGATGGGACGCATTTATATGGCCAACCAAAAATATGCGCAGGCTGTCGAACAGTTCGCTAAGGCTGTCACAATAAAAAACTGTAAATTCCACGGTGCAAACAGCTTCTTAAGCTTCTATCATATCGGCCTGATCTGCGAGAAACTGGGCGATATGGCAAACGCCGCCGCATATTACGGAAAATGCGGGGATTTTGCGCCGGCTGTGCGTCAGCTGGAAGCGATACGAAAAGCATCTCTCCCCGCTGACGATCATGGACTGTTACCGGACTTTACGCAGAATAAAAAGCGCTTTATCCTCTTTGGCAGTGATATTTTTATTCTGCAGTATATTATGGAGCAATACAGTCTGGCACTGACAAAGGCGGGGCACGAGGTATTTCTGTTTCCAGCCGTTACTGCGCCGGAGGACTTCACCAAATATGCGGAGCAGATGTTTCTGTTCCGCACAAAGGGCCTGGATGCCATCATCACCTTTAACAACAGAGGGGTTCTGATGCGGACGCGGGACGGCTCTTCTTTATGGGATGAATGGCATGTACCGTGCCTGAATCTTTTGGTAGACCATCCTATGTACTATTTTGATACGCTTGACGAAAGTCCCGCAAGCGCTATACTCGTCTGCGCAGACAGGAATCATGCGGCTTATGCCAAACGTTTTTATCCTGCTGTCAGGCATTCTCTCTTTCTTCCTACTGCCGGAGAAGAACTGCATCCCGGCAGAGAAAAGAAACCGATTGCAAACCGTACCATAGAGGTACTGTTTATCGGCAGTTATAAGTATCATGCGGACTATTCCTATGATGCTTTGGATGAACTTGTAATGGACTACCTGATCGGACATCCTGATCAGACCGTGGAACACGCCATTGAAATCTGTCTGTCGGATATATCGGATCCCCTATTGAAATCCGCCATTCAGGAGCACCGTTTCGTAGAAACGAATTTATGCGCTTTATACCGCATTGAGATCATGCGCCGGCTGGCGGATGCAGGCATTACTCTGACCGTATACGGGAACGGCTGGGAACAGACCGACCTTTACGGGCATCCGCATTTTATCTGCCATGCGCCGGTTTCCTTCGAAGAAGGACTCTCCCTCATGGAAGAGAGTAAATTTGTCCTGAATCAAATGGCATGGTTCAAAAACGGTGCAAGCGAACGTATTTTCAATGCCATGCTTCAGGGTGCGGTCTGTCTGACGGACGACAGCGTTTATTTACGGGAGATCTTAACAGATCGGCAGCATGTAGTATTTTATTCCTTATCGGATATTGAAAAAATATCTGCCATAGTGTCAGAGTTACTGTGTTCACCGCAGAAAATGCAGGCCATTGCCGATCAGGGATACCGACTGGCCAAAGCAGGACATACCTGGGAGCATCGCGCCGGACAGTTACTCAACACGCTGTTTCCTTCCGACAGACCGGAGACATGATATCTCCATGCGCCTTTCGGAACGAATCCGTTCCTGAAGATACCGGCATTTTAACAGAAAGGATTTTCCATCTATGGATAAACTGATCAGTATTATCATACCATGCTACAATGTACAGTCTTATATCGATCGATGCTTTCAGTCTCTGCTTGCCCAGACCATAGGCTTTGACAGACTGGAGATCATTTTGGTCGACGACTGTTCCACCGACGCCACCTGGGAGAAGCTGACTGCCATCGAAGCCGCATACCCGGAATCCGTCATGATCATCCACTGCGATGAGAACGGCCATCAGGGTACGGCCAGAAATATCGGTCTTACTTATGCTTCCGCCCCTTACATTGGTTTCGTGGATTCCGACGACTGGATCGAACCGGATATGTACGAGAAATTATACGGGAAAATGACAGCGCACCGCTGCGATATCGTCATGTGCTCCAACTGGCGCGACTATGGGTTTTCCGCAGATCTTTTAGAGCCGAAACAGACCGGAAAAGAAGACAGGCTTTTTCAGATAGACAGTATCGGGAAACGGAAGACTTTTTTAGCCTGCGGTTCCATCGGCTACGGCGTATGGGATAAATTATATACCCGCGAACTGCTCTTGGATCATCATATCTTTTTTCCGGAGCACCTTGCCTACGAAGACCACTTTTTTTCCATTTTATTATATTTTTATGCACAGAGAGTCTATCTGCTGGAAGAACGGCTTTATCACTACTTTGTAAACCCTGCGTCCACGGTTCTGACTCCCAATGCTTCTCATCATTTCAATATTCTGACAGTCGATATGATGATGTGGGAAGAATGCGAAAACCGCGGTTTCCTGGATATATACCGCAAGGAACTGGAATATCAGTTTTTGAGTCTCTGCTATCTTGCTTCTCTCAAAATGATCAGTTTAAGACTTTCAGAACTGCCCTATGACTTCTTTTTGCAGCTAAAAGAAGAAACGCTCAAAAGAGTACCTGACTATCATACGAACCCTTATATTAAGGACTATGTGACGCCGCTCAACCAGTCCCTTTTGGGATTGTTAGACTATCCGATCACCGAATCGGATTTGAAAACCGTCTGTACCTCTCTGCGGCGGAATTTCATCAAAAATACGCTTTCTATCTTTGTTATGACACATGTGCCGTTTGATCCGCCGCAGAACCCGATCTACCACCCTCTGCATGTCGGCCATGCCATACACAAAGACCTGGGGTATCCGGGCGACGATAGCGGCGACAATATTTCCCATCTGAACATGTATTACAGTGAATTGACCGGCCTTTACTGGGCATGGAAGAATGTGCAGAATACGGAATATATCGGTTTATGCCATTACCGCAGATATTTCCTGAATGAAGACCACTGCGTAATGAACAAGGCCGACTTTATGCCGCTTTTAGCCAGGTATCAGGTCATTATCTCGCAATCTGTCCCTGCGGAAAAATCTTACGAAACAACCTATGCGCAGGCACACAATATACATGATTTAGAGGCTGTCGGAAGGGCGATCGCCAGACTTTATCCCGATTGTCTTCCGTTTTTTCAGGAAACGCTCGCCGGCAGTAAAATCTATTGCGGAAATCTCTTCGTTACCAGGAAGGAGTTATTTGATGATTATGCCGAATGGCTTTTTTCAATCTTCGATCTTGCCTCGGAAGAAATAGACGTAAGCTCCTATGACGATTACCATAAACGGGTCTACGGCTTTCTATCCGAGCAGCTTCTGTATGTGTGGGTCCGTTACAGAAATCTCACATACTATGAAGCTCCGATCGGTTTTACGCAGGAAAAATCCGAGACCTTATCTTTAAAAAAGCAATTATCCGCTCTCTTTAAAGAACGGAAAATCAAAGAAGCACACAGGCTGTTTATACAAACGACAAAATCCCGGCCGGATATCATGCTTCCCGGTTCCGATTTTCAGATGGAGCTGCTTACCATCCTGCGTATTCTTCATATCTGTACGACAGAAGAAGAACAGCATTTCTCCTCTTTTTTGGACTATTCGACGGATCTGTCCGTACTAACTGCACATTACAAGCGTACTGCCGATATTCTTTCACGCTGTGCCGCCCTGCAGGAGGATACGCCGCTGCCGCAGGACGACCTCGAATATCTGCAGTCCACAGCGGTATCCGCCTGTGCCATAGACGCCATGCTATCTATTTTATTTGAAGGAGAGAAAAAAGATGCGGTTTGTGCTATTCTACGAAACAACAGAGTCCTTTAACTATTTCAGTGATGAAATTGCCGCAGAACTGCGCCGCAGAGGACACGATGCCTTTATCCTAAATCTGCTTCATGCCGATGCTCCCCTGCATTCCATGCAGGAGTTTACGGCTTTCTGCGGGCAGAAAGTGGATGCCGCCATATGCTTTGACCGGATCGGAATCCACAATGAACACTATATCGGCCTTTGGAACCTGTTAGGCACATGCGCCGTCAACATTTTGATGGATCATCCGCTCCGCTTTCATCCTACTATGGAACATCATCCCGACAGGTATATTCAGCTTTGTCCTGACGAAAGCCATGTAAACTATGTCAGAAAATATTTCCCTGAAGTGGAGCATGTCGGTTTTCTTCCCCATGCAGGAACGGTTGACACAGAACCCGCCGTTCCCTATGCCGAAAAAAAATACGACATTCTTTTCTCCGGTACTTATTATATTCCGGAGACGAAACTGCAGGAAATAGAATCCATCTGTCCAAAAGAGTCTTCTCTTTACCATATTTACATGCAGATTGCACAGCATCTGTCGGCACACACATCCGAAACGCTGGAAGAAGCCGTGTCATCCGTTTTATGCACCGCCCAGATGCCGTTAAACGACAATGCCTGCAGGACCATTATGCGGGGCATCACCCCCATTGATTGGATGATCCGCATGCATTGCCGCGAAAAAGTCATTCAAACGCTTATCGATGCCGGCTTCCATGTTCATGTACTTGGAAGAGGCTGGGAGAACCATCCCCGCGCCGGCAGCCCGAATCTGCATATCATGAATGACCGCATTCCCTTTGCAGAAACATTCGACTATATCAGGAATGCAAAAATCAATTTGAATGTTATGCCCTGGTTTAAAGCCGGCACACATGACAGAATCTTTAATACGATGCTTCGCCGTTCTGTCTGCCTGACGGATACGAGTACATGGATCGATTCGCATTTTACGGACGGGGAAAATATTGCATTATACCATCTGGAACACTTGGAGCGTCTGCCGGAAACTGCCGATTTCTGGCTAAACCATCCGACGCAGGCAGAGAAGCTGATCAGCAATGCATATGACATAGCATCCGGGAATTTTACGTGGGTAAACTGTGTTGATTCCATTTTGGATATTCTTACACGGACATATCCCATTTCCTGACTGATACTGCCGAATCTATATAGATACTATGAAAAAGGAGTTACTCATGATACCGATATCCGTCTGCATAATCGCCAAAAATGAAGAAAAAAACATAGAAAGCTGCTTAAAACCGCTCAGAGCATTTGAATGGGAAATCATTGTCGTAGATACCGGCTCGGAAGACCGTACCAAAGAAATTGCTTCCCAATATGCCGACAAAGTACTCGACTATACATGGACGAATGATTTTGCTGCGGCAAGAAATTATTCCCTTGCACAGGCTTCCCATGACTTTATTCTCGTAATCGACTGTGATGAGATATTGATCGATATTGATATTGAGAAAATCTCTGCGCTGATCAGGGAATACCCGGAACAGATCGGTCTGCTTGAAAGACAGAATCATTATGAACTGAATGGCACGGACAGTGTATACACTGACTTGGTAGAGCGTCTTTTTTCCCGTCGGTATTTTCATTACAGCGGTATCATTCACGAACAGGTCGTACCCAAAGCCGTACAGAAGCGCAGCACCTATCAGATACCGCTTATTTTAGACCACCGCGGTTACAACGGCAGCGAAGAAGAGCTTTACAAAAAAGCGCAGCGTAATATTGAACTGCTGCAGATTGACTTAATGAACCACCCCGATAATCCTTATACTTATTTTCAGCTAGGACAGTCTTACAATATGATACATGATGACAAAAATGCCTGCCTCTATTATGAAAAAGGGCTCCGCTTTGACGTGGATCCTTCCGCAGAATATGTCCAGATGATGGTTATCGGCTACGGTTATGCCCTTCTCCATTTGAACCGGCACGAAGACGCCCTCGGACTTGCGGGCGTCTATGATGCTTTTGATTCTTCTGCAGATTTTGTATGTCTGATGGGGCTTATTTATCTAAGAAACAGTCAATACATGAAAGCGCTGCTTGAATTTCTCAAAGCTACTACTTTCCAGACAGCCCATGTAACAGGCGCAAATTCCTTTATCCCCTCCTACAATATCGGACTGATCAACGAAATGATGGGCGAAAAGGACATGGCGCTTATTCACTACCGCAAATGCGGTGATTTTCCAATGGCTTTAGAACGAATCCGGGAATTGGAAAACGAAAGGGCCGCGTTTGTCAATGCTCCGGAATAAACTTTGCAAAATATTCCTGATACGGCATATCCGGCTCTAAAATAATGTTTTCATGCGAGGTTCCACCCGGAACAAACTGATGGTAATCCCCATAACTTTGTATTAGAATCTTATCGTATTTTGCCGGTACAGGAATCTGTATTCCTTCAAAGGGCATATAAATCTTCTCCTGAAACCACGCTCTTTTTACGCTTTTATAGTGGTCATTCGACAATTCCGACGTGATCAGATTCACGTTCTCCGACTGTCCGGCATAAGAAAGGCTGAATGTCTCAAATTCACGAAGCCTCTGGCTGCGATCCATTTTAATAAGAGCCACAAGCACGTCCATATCCAAAGTAAACCTTTTTCCGCTTTCTAAATCCTGCAGTATTTTCCCGGGATTATGAATCGTATACCAAATCTCTCTCTGCACTTCCAGGACTGCAGAAAATTCCTCATGTACGCCATCCGGAACATCGTCCAGCGGAAAAATATCAATAAAGATTCCCTGATGCAGATTTCTGGCCGGAAACTCGATCGCTGTCGTTCTGCTGTCCCTGAGTTTGGAAAAGAACCACAGCATCTGATCGGTATATGAATTCTGAAAGAAATAGGGTTCTCTAAATTCTTCCGGCGCCACGGCCTGCAGCTTCTCATAATCTTCTCTGAACATTACCACATCGATGTCATCATCCCACGGAATAAAACCCTGATGACGCACAGCTCCAAGCAATGTGCCGTAATATGCATAATAAGTAAGATTGTATTTTCGACATACTTCATCAAATTTCTGTAAAAGTTCCAGTTCTACCGCCCAGACTTTTTTACGTTTCTCATTTACCGGGAACCCGGAGCGTATTTCCTCTTTCAAAAATGATTCTTTCCAGTTCACTGTTATGGTCTCCTATATTCTTGCAGAAAGAGCCGCCCATAGGCGCAGCTAAAGAGCCGCCCTTCGACGTAGCTAAAGAGCCGCCCTTCGGGCGGCTCTTGGTAGTTTATCATGCAATGTTTACTTTTCGCTTTATGCTGATTAGCCAAGTAAGGACAGTGCCAGCTGGTTGGACTGATTTGCCTGTGACAGCATTGATGTTCCTGCCTGCTGTAAGATACTGTTGTTAGAGTATTTAACCATCTCTGTTGCAATATCTGTGTCACGGATTGCTGCTTCTGCTGATGTCGTGTTCTCTACGATGTTATCCAGGTTGCTGATCGTGTGCTCAAGTCTGTTCTGGATTGCACCAAGGTCAGAACGCTGTTTGGATACTTCCTGTAACATAGCTTTTACGGCTTTGTTAAGGCTTCCGAAATCGGATTCTGTCTGAACAGTAGAAATAGCGTCTTTATCAAAGTCTGTATAGAACTTTTTAAACACAGATTCTGTCAGAGCGTCTTCAACCTTATCCTGATTCTCTGCTGCGGATGCAAGCAGACCTTTTGAGCTCATATCTGTGATTGTGATAGAGATGTGCTGTCCTGCTTCTGCACCTACCTGCAGTGCTTTTCCTGTGAAGGAACCATCAAGCAGATTCTGCTCATTGAATGTGGTCGTGCTCTGTACACGGTCGATTTCAGACATCAACTGCTGTACTTCTGTCTGGATGTAAGAACGGTCTGTACTTGTTAAAGTAGCTGTCTCACCCTTTACTGCCAGCTCGTTGATACGCTGTAACATATCATGTACTTCGTTGAGTGCACCTTCAGCTGTCTGCACGCAGGAGATACCATCCTGTGCGTTTGCAGATGCCTGTGTAAGTCCTCTGATCTGTCTTCTCATCTTCTCGGAAATTGCCAGTCCTGCTGCATCATCTGCTGCACGGTTGATCTTATATCCGGATGATAACTTCTCGGTTGACTTCGCCTGCTTTTTGGTTGTTATACCGAACATTCTGTTTGAGTTCATTGCTGTAATGTTGTGTTGTACTATCATATTTTTTCCTCCTTGAAATTCCCGCGACATCCATGCCGCTTTTGTTATTCAGTTTTTATTTTTTTGTTTTGTCGTTCGCAGTATCCTTGCAGATACGTACGTTATCTGCAAGAACACTGCATTCTGTCAAGCAATTTTCTTATTTGCTTTACTTGTATATTATATCGGTGCGTTTTGGATTTACTTTAGACCTAAATGAAAAAAATTTGAAAAAAATAGAAAAAGTTATTTTAACAGACAGATCCTGCCCATTCCAACTGTTACGAAAAACCGTTTCTGACCCATTCCACGGCACGTTCGTAGTCATTTACCGTGTCGATTTCCCTTGTGCGCAGCTTTAAGAAAGGCACCGGCAGCCAGGGTTCAATCAGCTGGAAAACATGGCCTTTGCCGTGCAGCATCTTCTCACTTTCCATCTGCGTAATGCCATTCCACTCATAGTACCCTTCCGTGCGCGAAAAACCGCTGACATATTCCGTGCCTCCTTCTTCATATGTCTGCAGAAGCCACGGATCATCCGTTCCGGGAATATCTCCGCTGGCAAACTCATGGCTGCACGCCAGCGCTTTCTCCATATCTTCCGGATGAATGAGCAGATCGCCATCCAAAGACAGAATATAGTCATTCGCATGTCTTGACGCCGCGGCTACACTGGCGCCGGTCCCGGTTTCCCTGTACTGATGATTAAAAACAAATAAAACATCCTCTCTGTACTGCCGGACAACATCAATTACCTTTTCCGCCTGATATCCTACCACGATGCGGATGTCCTGTTCATCCTGCAGCATCTTCAGATGCCTTATGATCAAAGGTTCTCCCTCTACCTCAAGCAGGGCTTTGGTCGTACCGAGTCCCAGTCTGTTCCCCATCCCTGCGCAGCTTATGATCACTGTTCTGGAAATCCCCATATCCATTCTCTCCTATCGGCGCAGTATATAAAAATACTGTGACGTTTCTTTTCTGTTATTTAAGGCATCCTCTTCAAACAGAAATCCTTCTTCTGCGATCCGAAAGCCTTTTTTGAAAAGAGTCTTGGCGTAAAAATCACCAAGCTCTCTGCGTGTCCTGTAAATGGCATTATAATTGTCTTTTAATTCATCCGAGAAGAAGTCCTTTAATGTCAGTCTCTCTTCTATCCCGACAGGTTCCCTGATACAGATCAGCGCATGTTCCTCACAGATATTTCCCACCTGTTCCAAAACAGATAAAATATCTTCATCATTCAGATATATCATAATTCCCATAAGCAAAATGATATTATACGTCCCTTTATCCGCATGCCGCAATACTTGTTCAACCTCATTGGCCGGGCCTTCTATAAAGGAAAACTTTTCTCTGGTATTGCGTTCCCTTGCGATCTTTATCAATTCACTGCTGAAATCTACTCCGCAATATTCCGCAATATTGCCGGGAAGCGCATCCGCCCACCTTCCTATACCGCATGCAATATCCAGCACTCTTGATCTTTCATCAAGCTGCAGCATCGGCAGAATCCTCCCGACTTCCTTTTTATTTCTTTCCTGTACCAGTTCTTTATTATTATCCTGATACATCGTTACGGAATAGGGATTGTCCTCCTGAAACTTCTGTGCACGGTTTTTGAAAAACTGTCTCGTCTCACTGTAATCTATATTGGCAACTTTTTCTTTAATCCTCATGCTATCTGCTCTCCTATATTAATTTTTCCAGAAATTCTACCAGTTTCTCTTCCTTATAGACCGCATAATCGGCACAATCCAATACAGAAGGCGCAATATCACATATTTCCCCATAACCGATTCCGATCTGCGCCGCCTCGATCATTTCCGCGTCATTATTCCCGTTCCCAATGGCTGCAAACGGCATGACCATCTGGCTGATCACGGCATTTTTATCTACAATACTAAGAACATTCTGTAAACGGTCATCCATCATCAATGCTTTCGATGAAAATACATTTTTCTCCATACCGATTTTCTTTATCAGACCCTCGATCCAGATATCCAAATTAGCTGTAACGATATAACATCTGTCCCGATATCTTCTGATAAAATCTACCAGATTCTCATTTAGCGGCATATCCGTAATCATCTGATTCACTTCACTTACCGGAATATCTTTTAAAAGTTCTATCCTTTTGAGCAGATTTTGTTTAAACGGCAGTTTGCCGCTCATTGTACTTTCCGTCAACACTCCCATTCGCTCCAGAATATTTCCGTCCATTTTGGATGAGATCATCGGAAATATCTCACCTGCCGTTATTGTCGCATCCAGATTGAAAAGAAAGATCAGTTCACTCATTCGCTCATTTCCTCATTTATACTAATGTTTTTTCAAATACTGAATTGTCATCTCCATTGGATCAAAAAATCTGCTGCGTATACAGATTCTTTCCCTCTCTAGTCAGTGAATAAGCTGCAAATATCATGGTAAATAAATTCGCCTGCCATACATTTATTTATCTGCATATAATCCAGTTCATTTTCCCTGATCTTTTCTCTGATATCTTTTTTCGTATCATGACCGTTTAGAATGATATCCTGTAAAAACTTTTCCATTTTAAGATAGTGCTCACCCTGCTGCAAATAATGACCCTCCAGCAGCACTTTTCCAAGTTCGTTAAAAGCCTGTCCTTCTCTTTGCAGAAACAGCAGCGGCTTATTTACATACATATATTCGGCAATAAAAGAAGCCGAATCCATAATCATTCCATCCGAAGTCGCAAAAATATCCAGGTAATCCGTTTCCTGCACTACTTTTGCATTCGGCAGTGCATTCCATTCTTCCACATACCGGTCATACTCTTCATAATTTTCAAAAACGCCTGCCTCTACCGCCCGCAGACGCAGGTTAGGATGCGGTTTGAAAATAAAGGATACCTTATCCTGGTATTTTTGGGCAAGATATAATAAAAACCATGCATTCCTCGCAAAAGTAGAATATTTTATTCCTCCATATCCCATAAAAGAATGATGCGGCGCAATTATGACTTTTTTCATTTCATCCGCCTTTCTTCCCTCAGGGATCTCCCATATTTTCCTGATCTCTTCCTCGTTCCATTCCTTCATGCGGTATAGCTGATCCATTTTGATATAACCGGATAAAAACACATTTTTCCCATGCAGCAATTCATGTTTCCGGTATCCTTCCAGATTCTTCTTCGAATCGGCATATACTCTCCACATCATATTAATGAATTCTTTATTATACACGAAATTAACGGCGTAAGACTGATCGATACTGTCCGCCACGTAAATCCCATATGGTATATAGCAGTTAATACAGCTAAACGGGAAAGAGATCACCTGAAAAGCCGCCGGCAGCGACTGGAACCATGGCGTCAAATGGATCACTACATCAGGTTTTCCACCCAGATCATCCCATTGCAGGATACGTCCGGACGTTTCATCATAAGCGCCTCTGACATCATATCCGTTTTGCTCAAAATACCGGTATGTCTGCCTATAGGTGTCGATACGGCTGTCGGCTTCCCGGTCTACCAGGGGGGGGACTATAATATAACACTCCACCCTCTCGTTTTGGCAAAGACTATGGTAAAGATCGGAAGCCGGCCACTCAGCCGCCGATATGGCAAGAAATGCCACTTTTATTTTTTCACCGTTCCGCACTTTCTTGTAAATACATCTTTTTCCATACCTGACAACAATGTCATATATCTGCTCATACAGCATTTTCCCGTTATCCAATGCACCTGCAAATAGAAATAATGAATATAAATGTTCATATGTATATTTCGCCGGTATTGCCTCAATATTGTCAAAGTCGCCTGCATCGACGCCGTTTATCAATTCTTTTACAAGCGAAACGTACCGTTCATTTGGGTTCATATTGTTTTCTCCTGTTATTCCTGCATAAACATATTTAAATATTCGTTCAAAACGGCGGTTGCCTTCAAAGCTCCCTGTTTATTCAGATGATCCGTATCCAGGAAATCGGCATCGCAGAATACGCCCTCATAATCATTCATGTCCAAAAATTCCACCGGGACCGATAAGCCATCGAGCAGTTCAAAAATGTCTGCCTTATATGCGCCGTCAATATAACGGTTATACCAGGCCGTAAACGGAAATATTACAAAAATCGGCTTGATATCCCGTGCATGAAGATATGCCGTCATTTCCCTTATAAGTTCTCCGTTTTCCATGCGGGACTGTTCATGCTGTTTCAGGCGGTTATGGTCTCTGGTTCTCTCTATGGCCGCCTTTTCTTTTTCCGCTTCGGTCAGCGTATTCCATATGATCTTTCTCAGACCATAGATATTGTTATTTTCTCTTGTCTTCATACTCCCATAGAAAGAGGGTTCTTCCAAAAAGAAGCCTTCCGACCATTCTTCGCATAGCTTTTTGATCAGTTCACCGGAATACATACTTTTATCGGCCGTAATTTTTCCCCACATATCATATTCTTTTTCTATTCTATAATGATGTGTGTCGCCAAAAAGAGGAAAATATACGCTTGGAATCAGGTAACTCATCATCTTACTATATGACAGATCCTGATAAAGCATATAATATCCGATATTGATGATGCAGCGTTTAATCTTCTGCCGGCCTTCTTTTACCGCCTTTTTAATATGGCAGAAGTCGTAATAAATGTCCTGAGAAGAAATCGAGAAATTAATGCAGCCGCCTGAAAGATTTTCATTTACCAGACCGTTCATGGCATGGGACGAACCTGCTATTATTGTTTCTGTTCCCTCTCTTGCATTCTTTTCGTGCATAGCGCGCAAATAGCAATAATCATAATTATTAAACGTATATTGCAGCACAACATCCTTCAATTGATCGAAATAATCCTGACTGAAATATTTCATACGAACTCTTTTCTCCCTGCTCAATCCCTCTCATCCGCTATACGTTCTTCTTCTCCGATTCTTCAGCATACCTGTATACATAATATTGCATAATCCGGTTAAATTCCTGTACGTTCTCCTGTGTAAGTTCTGTTTCGAGAACCGTATGCAGGATCATATCCCAGTCGTTATTTCTTGTTCTGATATACGGATTTCGTTCTATATTCGGAAAGAGGCGAAGCATTACCTCTTTAAAGAACTGCATCTCATCCTGTGTTAACGTATATCCTTTCTGCAGAAGCATTCTGATGCTGAGTCCGAACCCCCAGTCATAAAACATACATTCCAGCTCCGGATAATATTTCTGCAGAAATCCCCGCCCTGCCAGATCATCGATCAAACTGATCCATACTTTGGCATTGTCGAACTTCCGGTCATCCCAGCTATGTGTCCCGCCGCGCATCGTAGAATTCGGCGTCTGAAAATAGTAATAAAGAACTTTATCGATACAGATATGCGTTTTCTCATACAGACGGACCGGCAGGGTAAAAGAAGGTTCCTCCAGCCTGAGATGCTCCGCGAAGCGGATCCGGTTATCCAAAATTAAAGAAAGTCTGTAGAATTTACGCATACATCCCAATGAAAAATCGTCAGCCGAAACCATCAGCATTTTCTTTCTGTATGCCTCATCCCCCATGTCGCCCAAGTATACACTGTATTCTTCCTCTACCGGTTCTATCCCCTCATCGTATACCGTCACTTCTTTCATCAGATATTCGACCACATCCGCCTGATATTCCTGCGCCGTACGATATAGGATTTCCATCGCATCAAGTGACAGCCAGTCGTCGGCATCGCAGAACATCAGATATTCTCCGCCGGCATAAGATATCCCGATATTTCTTGCGCCGCCCTGCCGCATATTCTGTTCTAAGGGAACCGCAATGACCGTTTCCGGGTATTTTTGTTCATATTCCATGATCATCTGAAGCGTTGCGCCATTATCTGTCGAAGCGTCATCAACCAGAATAATTTCTATATTTTCCAGACCTATCGTCTGCCTGATAATATGTTCCATACAGCGTGCCAGATATGCGGCTGTATTATAACACGGAACCACGATGCTTACTTTTTTCATTTCCGGATCCTTTACCAAAAAGACACGGTCCCTATCTCACATAGAGACCGTGCCTTCTGCATTATTTTTTACTGTCATAAAACTGCGGGGGTACATGATTCAGATTATTCATGCTGTTATAGTAACCCCTTGCGACTTTGGATTTGGAAATACCGTTTCGGATATTCTCTCTCACCTTCTTAAACTGATTTTCCGCCAGCCTCTTATTCCGCATATTTCCGGCATTCACCGTAACCACTTTATCTGTAATCTGCTGGATCAGTTCTTTCATAGATGCGATTTCCTGATGATATCGGTCCTTGTTTACCATCATATCTTCCCTGACGCGCTCATACAAGGCTTCAAATCCCGTATCAAGCTGTTCCAGTTCTTCGACCAATTTATTCTGTGCATCCACGGAAGCCTCGAAAGCATCCATATCGAACTCTTCCTGCTTCAGGATCGTTTCCTGGAGAGTATTCTGTTCTATGATCTTACTCAAAGCCTGACTCTTTTTCTCCAGGCTTCTTGCCAATATCTGTACACAATTCTGTTCCATGTCAAACCTCTTCTACCCCTGATGAGCGCGTTTCATAACTTCCTTCCAGGTATCCCGCATACTTCTTAAATGCATATTTACCTCTTCAAGAATCTCTTTTTCTTTCTTGACATTGGCATCAAACAATCTCTGCAAAAGATATACATATACCCTGTCAAAATCTTCCCATACCGGATATTTATGATCCAACGTATTTCGAAACTCTTCAATAATGCGCTGTGTCTTCATAATATTGGCATGTGCTTTCTCCATATCATTCTGTTCAATACCTAAAATAGCTATATTGCAGAATTTGATAGCGCCCTCATATAACATCAATGTAAGTTCCGCCGGGGAAGCCGTCAAGATCTTACTTTTGTTATATTTATCAAATGGGTTCTGTGTCTGCATTGTGGCTTTTCCTCCTTGATCCTACCGCAATTCAATAATCATCCTGTTCTGCTCATCAGCCTCCGAACATACCGGCAACCGCATTGTTCTTGGACTCGAGTTTCGCAAGTGCAGTCTCCATTTTAGAGAACTTGCTGTACCATTTATCCATCAGGTCATTCAGTCTTTTCTCTTCTTTGGCGATTCTCGACGTATATGCGTCATAGTCGTCTTTCATTTCTTTATCGTTGTAAACCGTAAATGCACTGCTCAATTTCGTCGCGGACATCTTATTCATCAAATCGTCATGCACATTATTGGCCAGCTGTGAAAAGAAAGAAACAACAGCGTCCGGATCAGACGCGATCATCGCCCTTAACTGATCATCTTCATTCTTTACATGCGGATCATCTTTATCACCGTTGATATGATATACGCCCTTCTCATTATCCGCCGCATTGAAATATCCCAAAGTATTGATGCCGAAGTCTGACAGATACATCTGTTTGCCGTTTACCGTCGCACCCTTTAACATAATGGACTTCATTGCATCCTTTACGGTGCCCAGTGTAGAATCCCGGCGAAGCAGAGAATCTTTGATCTTTTTCTCCCACTCTTCAATCTCGGAATCAGCCATAGCCTGTTTTTCCTCCGAGGTAAGCGGATCATATCCTTTGGAAGATTCTGCGTTGTAGAGCGAATCCATTTCTACGATCAGCTTATTATACTCCGTCAGGAAGTTTTTGATCATATCATAGATACCATCGGTATCTTCTCCGGTCGTCAACGTGATCGTCTCGTTTTTCTCCGTCTCTTTCAATACGGTCAGCGTCAGGCCGTTGATTTCAAATGTGTTGGTATCCGATGTAAACTCGGCGCCGTTTAAGGAGATTACCGCATCCTGTCCTTCTGTCTTGGTCGCGCCTGCAGATGCCGCATAAGAACCGAGATTGCTCAGAACATCTTTCGCATCCGTGATCTTTTGCTCAAAGTCTGCCGTTACCTTCGTCTCAAGCGCTGTCGTTCCGGTCACTTTACCGTCGCCGTCTACGCTGAAATATTGCTCGTTATCCGCAATTTTAGCTGTATTATCATCTTTGCTCTTTGTCAGCTCTGCAATCTTTTCATCGATCTTCTGAATATCGTCTGCTGTCAGAGTCGCATTATTCTTATCCTCGTTCAGCTTATCGATCTGCTTCTGCAAAGATTCGTTCTTCTTGGTAAGTTCGTCATTTTCTTTCTTAAAAGCATTCGCACGTTTCTGCACTTCATTGGACAATGCGGTATAATAATCGGCAGAATAGTTGCCTGCATCATCTTTATAATTTGCCCACGTATTATAAGCGCCGCTGTTTAAATCTTCCTTGGTCATCATACCAAGTTTGGAAAGAATATCCATGCCGGCCGTGTTATTTCCTACCAGGTGGAAGTTTGCAGCCTCGCCGCTTGCTTTGGAGCTGACGAAAAATCTCTGGGATTTCTCATCAAAGCTTGCATTCACTCCTGCCGCTCCCAGTTTATTTACCAGATCGGAGATCTTGGTATTCTCATCTACTTTAATATCCGTAAATTTGCCGTTGATCTCCACGCTGAAGCTGCCCGCTCCTGTTACGCCAAGCTCGCCGAGCGTAGACTTCGCGGTAAATTTCTTACCGCCGTTTAATTCGGATAGATTAGCTCCCGTTAAGAAACCCTGTTTTGCCAGTTTTTGAATCTGCAGATCCTGTACGCCGTTTACGGCGCCTTTGCTGGCAATGACAGTTACCGCACTGGAATTGGAAACGCTTGTTGTCTTCTTCTGGTAAGAAGCCTGCCATCTCATATCATCCACTACGTTCGTATAAAAATTGTAGATCTTCGTATTCAACGCCTTCCATGCGTCCTGTTTCCAGCTCAGCTTCGTCTGTGCTTTCACAAGTGAAGACTTCTTTACGCTCTGTGCGGAAACGAGGTCATTGATAATGCTTTCCGTATCCAATCCGGAATACATACCGGTAATTCTAATCGCCATTTTATATTCCCTCCTGCCTTATAGCTTTTCGTCTACCAGAATACCTGCCATTTCCCAGACCTTTGCGATCATGTCTAATGTTTTCTCCGGCGGATATTCCTTAATAATCTCTTTTGTGTCCTTATCCACAATCTTGATCGTGATCCTGTTCGTTTTCTCATGGACCCCAAAGACTGCTTCTTCGTTACTATGCCCGATTTTACGGTTCATCTCTGCGACTGCTCTCTTTAACTGTTCCGATGCGTACTGAGGATTTTTCGCCTGCTGTTTCGCGTCGTTTCCTTCACTGCCATTTTGCTCATCTTCGGCCTGTACCTGTGCTACGGATGCAGTCGTAGTATCTACATTTACTGTCTGTCCATCAGCAGGAACTTCCGTGTTCACTGACTCTGCAGGCTGAACCTTTGCCGCAGGCTGCGCCTGAAATGTCATTACGCTGTTTAATGGTTCTAATGCCATTGTAATCACCTCCGTGTGATATTTAAGTTTTATATAGAATCGTCCCGAATACATTTTCCCTTTATTTCACGCAGCAATAAAGAAGGAAAACGTAATCCTTTGCTATGTATATCGGAAGAAAACTTAAATAATTTAGAGCGCAGGAAATAAAATAGAAATAATTTTCCCGATCTGCTGCTCAAAAGTATAACATTTTTTCACTTTCTGATAAGCGTTAATTCCGATGCGCATCCTTTCTTCATCATGAGACAGGTAGTAATCCGCTTTTTCGATCATCTCTTCCGGCGTCTTGAAGGTCACGATCTCTTTCCCTTCTTCAAAAAGTTCGGGAATCCCTTCCTGCCAGTTTGACAGAACAAAGCCGCCTACGCTCATGATCTCAAATACCCGCAGCGGAACACCGTTCTCAATGCTGCGCAGGGTAATATTCAAATTGATCCTGCCGGCATAATAAACCTTGGACGTCTCTGTCAGCGAGCTAAGCTGCGGGAACCGGTTTACGCCTTCCGGTACTTTCTCACGGTTCCACGTATACAAACGAAAATCATAACGTTCCGCTAACATCCTGACAAGCAGCGTCCTTTCCACATTCGTGATTTTCCGGTCCAGGAAAAATGTTTTAATAAAATAATCATCAGGCATATCAAAACCGGCCTCGTATAGTTCCGGACACATTTCCTTAATGAACCGCAGCAGCCTGGGGTTCAGAAAGGGCGTAACCCTGTCTGTACCATCCCAGCAAAAAGCGCTCTGTTCAATGATCCTGGAGAAGATCTGCTGTATTTCTTCGGGAAACCTCCCGATCAATTCATCGTACTGATTATTGCCGTATAATCCGCCCACGAAGGAAATATCGCATGTGTAGGCCTCCAGTTCTTCATCCGTAATGGCGATATTCTGCGCCGAAGCAACATCCGCGGCAAGCGGCAGCCAATATACATTGCGGCAGCCGCGATCCTTTAACATCTGATATTCTCTGCGGTCAAAATAAAAAAGATAGCAGTTGTCATACCGGGGGAAAATCGGAAGATAGGTTGCATAATACGGAGAATCCATACCATATACGGCATATTTTATATCAAGTTCATGCGTAAGCTGCGCCATAACAGGTGAAAACATATTGGAGATCACGAAACGGATACGGAGGTTTTTGATAAACTGCCTAAGCTGCTTCTCCGCTTCCTCCTTCGACACTTCTTCCATAGGTTTCGGATAAAAAACCACCTCATGTCCCATTCTGTCCAGTGCAAACATAATATTCGGAATCTGTTGTCTTTTACTTCCAGCAAATAAAATTCTCACTTACGATCATGTCCCTTCCGTTATAATGCCGATCAGTTTCTGCATCTGACACCCATACGAGTAATGTTCTTTTACTTTCCGGTACCCGTTTAAGCCGATCCGGAGTCTTTCGTTGTCATGGGCCAGATAATATGCCGCTTTATCAAGCAGTTCTTCCGGCGTCCGAAACAACACGATCTCCTTATCTTCCTCGAACAGCTGCGTCATTTCCTTCTGATAATTGGAAAGCACGAATCCCCCTACACTCATAATATCAAAAACCCGCAGCGGTATCCCGCTTTCGATACTGCGCAGAGTAATATTCAGATTGATCTTACCGGAAAAAAATATTTTGAAGGCATCCGATAAATAATCCGCCTCCGGATATCTTGCGACGTTCTTTGGCGCCTTCTCCTTTTCTCCTGTATACAGGCGCAGCGCAAACTGTTCCGCCAGCAGCTCCAATAAAAGAGTCCGCTCTATATTCGTCAGTTTTCGATTAAAAAACTGCTGTTTTACATAATAGTCTTCCGACAGTCCATACGTATTCTCAAAGATAACGGGGCAGCTTCGCTTCATATCCTCTATAAGCCGCGGCGTCAGCAAGGGCGCCATCCGGTCTGTCCCATCCCAGCAAAAAGCACAGCTTTCCAGAATATCCGAAAATGTATCCTGCATTTCCTGCGAAAAATGATGCAGTACCCTGTCGTACAGATTGTCGGTATAGAGTCCGCCGATAAAGGAAATGCCGCACTGATGCTTTGCAATCTCTTCATCTGTCACGACCAGATTTTCCGTCCAGATGATATCACTTGCAAGAGGCAGATAATAGGCATTCGTATATCCCATTTGTTTGACTCTTGTATATTCCGTATAGTCAAAATAAAAAAGATAACACTCCGGCAGCCTCGGATAAACGGGTTCATAAGTAAAATACATCGGAGAATCCATCCCGTAAACGGCATATTTGATGCCCCGTTTATGAGCCTGTCTCGCGACGGCGGAAGAAAAAACATAAGATATGATAAAGTCCAGATCCTCATTCTCCCTGCTGTTTAGAAATCCGCCAAATCTTTTTTCCGCTTCTTCATCCGCCCGAATCTCTTCTCCCGATTCGGGATATTCGATGATCTCATGTCCCATCCTGTCTAATGCCAGCGCCATGCCCGCAATCCGGATATGACTGCTTTTTACAAATAGTATTTTCATATTCCTGCTTTTCCTCTTGGAAATCTCTTTTATTTCGGTTATTATTATCATAACAAGTAATCCCCCTCTACACAAGGAGAATCCAATGGAAATTTTATTCTACCGCTATAACAGCATATGCGAACCGGATATTTTACAGGTCCTGCGCGGTTTCGGCATCACGGTTCATACGGAAGAAATGGAAATGACCGACAAGCATGTCACGCCGGCGCAGTGTTCGAAAAAGGTCACGGAATGGATCTTAGCGCATCCGTTGGCTTTCGTTTTCAGTATCAACTTCTTCCCGGCTATTTCCTATACATGCAATCATTTCAAACTGCCGTATGTCTGCTGGAGCGTAGACAGTCCCGTTGCGGAACTTTTCTCAAATGCCTTAAAGAACGAATGGAACCGGATCTTTCTTTTTGACAGGGCGCAATATGCGTTTTTTGAGCCGTATAACCCGGATCATATCTTTTATCTGCCGCTTGCGGCAAATGTAAAACGCCTGGAACAGGTCATTCTTTCCATGACAGATGCTGATTTTCAAGCATATGACAATGATGTCGTTTTCGTAGGTTCGCTTTATTCTGAAAAAAGCCGTTATGACAAACTTTTGAAAGATCCTTCCTGCGCCGCTCATCTTTCTTCTTATACGCGCGGCTATGTAGATGGCCTCATACAGGCACAGATGAAAGTCTCCGGTTATAATTTCATCTATGAAAGCCTGCCGGAACGTGTCATAAAAGAAATTGCTTCGGCAGATCCTGCTTTCTATAAAGGCGAGGATGTCTTTTCCGATACCGACCGTTATCTGGCGGCACACCAGTATATCGGCATGAAACTGGCCAACGTGGAGAGGGAAAGCATCCTTGCAGCGCTGTCGGAGCATTTTGATGTGGCGCTTTATACGCACAGCGATACAGCCGGGCTTCCCGGAATACGGAATATGGGCGGCGCCAATACGCTGACGGAAATGCCGAAAATATTTCATGCCGGTAAGATCAATCTGAATATTACAATGCGCCCGATCGAGACGGGACTTTCTCTTCGTATCTGGGACGTACTGGGCTGCGGCGGTTTCCTGATCAGCAACTATCAGGCGGAAATTCCGGAATATTTCGAGATCGGCAAAGATCTGGAAGTTTATGAAAATACGGAAGACTTGATCGGAAAGATCGACTATTATCTGCATCATGATACAGAAAGAATGGAAATTGCCATAAACGGCTTCGAAAAAGTGGCAAAATATCATACGTATGAAGTACGACTTGCCGAAATGATACATATTTTAGGGGAGCGCATGTAATACGCTCCCCCTTTCTATTCATACAGGAATGATCCGGAAATTATGGCATTTTCTGCTATTTCAGCAGATTCTGCAGCGCTTCCAGTCCATCTACATTCACTGCTTCTTTATTTGCATCCTGAATCTGTATATAAACTTCTTTCCGATATACAGGAACCTCTTTCGGTGCGTTGATGCCGAGCTTCACCTGTTCTCCTTTAATTTCCAGCACCGTGATCTCAACATTATTATTGATCACAAGCGCCTCCCCTTTTTTTCTGGATAAAGCTAACATTTACTCACCTGCTTTCTTCTTGTTTTCATTCAGGATATCATAAATCGGGAATTTCACCTGGTATTCGTCTCCCTCGATAATGACCTGTGCGGCTGTTTTCTTTCCTGCATTCACGATAACAGGGCCTTTTAAGTTAACGGACATCTTCGTCAGATCCTTCGGAACGGTTACGGTCACAAGAACCAGGATTTCTTCCTCGTCAAGTTCTCCGAGATGCTTTAACAGTTCATCATCCACCTCAGGATTATAATCGGGACAAACGATAAGCGGATCCATAACAGGCATTGCAAACGCCGGTTCCTGCAGTGACTGCAGCCAGTGAATAGAATCCGAGCCTTTCTCGGAATCATGTAACAATGCAAAATCCGTCAGTTCCGGAAAGCCTACGATCCCCTTGGGAAAGGTGATGATCTTATCGTCATCGATTTCAATATCGCCGAATATTTTTGTCGTTACATTCATAAGTTTTCCCTCTCCGGAGTAAAAATACTCCCTTTAAATGTAGTTCATCAGGTTTGTCTGCATGATCTTACTCGTTGCCATAAGCGCGGCTTCATAAGTAAGTTCGGAACTCTTAAGCTGTACAGCTACTTCCGTTACGTCTACATCCTCATTGTTGCTCTGCAGATCTTTGAAGGTCGCTTTCTGGTTCATCAGTCTGTCAGTGATCAGCGAAAGACGGCTGCCTCTCGTACCGTTATTGGTAACGGCCACGTTCGTTACGTCGATATATTTCTGATAGCTTGTAATCTGGTTCTCAAACTTGGTCTGCACGTTATCCCTGATATATGTCTGCGCTTTGTTCATAGCAGCCAGCTGCTTCTGCAGATCCTGGAACATCTGGCTGTCTTCCGGATATTCCTGCATCTTGGCTTCAATATCCGTAATTTTGGCTTCCACGTCTTTAAGCTGTTTCAAATAGATCTTGAAATCATCCAGATCTCTCTGCGCACCATGTGTAAAGACTTCGTCGGCATGTGTATTAACCTGGATCGTCTGGTTATAACCTACGTTGTAATAGATATCCTGGTCTTTATCGTCAGCATTATATTCCACGACAACATTCATGATCTTATCGACTTCCGCCTGCGCCGCATCCAGAACAGCCTGCGCATCATCGATATGCTGCTGTGCATCCGCAACGTCTGCTCTCGCATCATCTACCGCCTGCTGTGCTGCGGCAATCTGTGCAGGATCGCCGTTGGCATTGGCCAGCCTTAAATCTCTCTTGGCATCCTCAAGCGCTTTCTGCGCCGCTTCCAGTTTCGGATCATATTCTTTTCTGACTGCAGAATAGTCTATCTGCGCCTGCAGCAGATCATCCTGTTTGGATTTCAGATCCATCGCCTGTGTCTGATTCGCCTGATCGGTCGCAACACAGTGGAAATAATGCACGGGATTAAGATCTCCGGCCTGCCAGTTACTTTTGGCATATTTTACGTCGATTTTAATATCCTCTATACTGTCTATATTGATGCCCAGAACGTCTTTCGGGTTCTGATATGCTTCTTCGCTGAACACAATCTCTCCGGTAGATGCAATATATGCGATCTGCCCCGGATTGTCTTTTACCGCCTGATACGCCGCTTCCGCATCCGAATATGCAGTAACCGTAGTCGGCGTCCCGTTAATGGACAATTCGAAATCATTCGTCGGCGGCTGTACAACATTGCCGGCTGCATCCTTTGTCAGATTCAGATCGTCATAGGATAATCTGAAACGATATAATGTCGTATTGGTAATATCATTCTCATCGCCGAGCGGATTGCCTGTAGCGTCAGTCTTTACGTCCGTCCAGTCCGTATAGCTGACAGTCGTAATATCCTGATATGTTCTGCTTTCTTCGATCACATATGTTTTCAGATTGTCCGGATCTTTCGTAAATTCATTGATATTCTCTGTCGTAAACGTGATCGGCGTATCGGTCCTGAAACCGGAGAAAACATATCGTCCTGCATAATCCACATTACCGCTTGCATAAAACTCTTTGGTCAAAGCTTCTATCTGTGTAAGAATAATCTCCAAGTCTTCTGATTTTAAAGATTTCTTCGATGCATCTTCTACCTGCTCATAAAGACTTTTCAAAACACTGCCTACCGTATTCAGTGCATCGCCTGTGATCGTCAACCAGCTGTCCGCGTCCGGCGCATTTTTATCGTAATACTGCGTCACGGTCGTGACATTCGTACGCAGACGTAATGCTCTGATCGCTACGACCGGATCGTCGGAAGGTCTCGTGATCTTACTCTGATTCGTCATCTGGTTGCTCAGCTTATCCTCCAGAATCTTATTCTGGTTGATATTATACAGCGAATTATTCCGCATAATCTTATTCGTCATTCTCATAGTCGTGCCGCACCTTTCCTATTTCATACCCTGTAATATCTCTTCATACTATACGCCAGTCTGCAGTATCAGTCTGTCATAAACTTCCGTAAGCGTGGAGATCATCTTGGAAGCCAGCGTATAAGAGTTTTGATATTTTACCAGGCTTACCGCCTCTTCGTCTTCATCTACGCCCGAAATGGAGATCCGCTGATTGTCGATACTCGTTTCGAGACTCAAATAAGTTGAATAGAATGTTTCCGCATTCTCTGCACTGAGCGCCGCATCGTCAAGCACACACTCAAGGAAGCCGCCTGCATCCCTTCCACGGAAACTGAACTGTGTTTTATCGGACATCATAGAAAGCATTTTCTTGATCTGCTCGCATTCTTCCACACCATTGGAAGCGCTGCTCCTGCTGCCGAGCAGGGATGCGTCCTTGATCAGTTCCTCGGCGATCGCAACGTTTCCTGCCGTCATATAATAATATCCTTTGCCGTTCTTCCTGGAATCGTTTAATTCTGCTTCTTTAAATTGTCCGACGCCCGTTGCATATCCGGCCGTAAAAAGGATTCCGGCGTCATCACCTGCTGCCGTAACACCCTGCGTAAGGATATCGTTCACCTTATGGGTAAATTCACGCAGCCATTCGTTCATCTGCTCCATATAATACGGAACACCCTGATATTTGACTTCCGCGCCGACAAAAACCTCCTTGCCCTGTTTGCCTGCGATCAACGGTTCGTCGCTTTTCATATTATCGATCGTAAAAGTATAATTACCGTCGCCATCGTATGACCAGTCCGTATAATAATAGATCTGGTTGGCAATATTGATCTTGCCGCCATTGTCCGAAAGCGTACATTTTGACATATCAGCCAGATAATCGGCCGTTGTATTGATCGTTACCTTCGTTGTTTCTTTATTATAATAAATATTTTCTACGGTACCGTTGAAATATTCACCGTTATTTCCGTCACGCATCTGGATCAGGCCTCTTAATTCTCCGCCCATAGCTTCATTATAAAGGCCGAAATCGATACCATCGGTCCATGCAATATCATAAAGTCCATCCACATCGGACTGATTTACTTTCTCTTCTTTTCCTCTCGCGATACATTCCAGCTGTCTGTAATCGTCATGGTCTACAAGAACCTGACCGCCTGCGATCTTGATAATACAACGGTAAGAACCGGTTTCATTTCCGGCCTGATCCGTGATCGGCACTTCCTGTGTCTTGACGTCCACGATAGCGGAAAGTTCATCTAACATAACGTCTCTTTTATCACGCAGTTCGTTTGCTACCACGCCTGTCAGTTCAATTACGCTGATCTGCTTATTGACGGTTGCCAGTTCCTGTGCAAGAGAATTGATCTTATCAACACGCATTTTAATTTCATCATTGACATCCGCCTGCTGGTTCTGGAAATTGCCGTACATATTGTTAAAGTAATCCGTCAACGTCTTCACGGAGGAAATAAACTGTGACTTTACAGAGGTAGAACTGCCGTTTTTGATGACTTCTTCGATCGCACCGGTAATCCCGTTGAAAATGGTCTTAAATCCCGTGATCTTATCATCCGTCAGATAGTTCTCGATCATACGCATATAATATGCTTTTACGTCAAACTCGCCCAGTCTCGTCTCGTTTTCACGGAATTTATTATCATAAAACACATCTCTCATACGTTCGATCGCAATTGTCTCCACACCGGCGCCGGCACATCCGTATGCCGCGAATACGCGCAGTGCATTGGCAGCTTCCGTGTCTACGATCTGACGGCTGTATCCCGCCGTATTTACATTACTGATATTATTACCGGTCGTATTGAGCGCAGCATTCGCCGCACGCAGTCCCGATGATGCAATTGTCAATCCAAAAAATGTTGATGGCATAGTTTCACCTCCAAATTATCTGCCAAGCGTCGTCAGTATATGTTCCAGCATTTCGCTGATGACATTGATATAACGGCTGGATGCATTGTATGCATTCTGAAACATGATCATATTCGTAAGTTCTTCATCGGAAGAAACGCCGACGATCTGTTCTCTCGCATTACACAATGAATCCGTTGTAAGCGTCTGGCTGTTCATAATATCACCGAAGACCGACCCTGAGTTGGCTACCTGTGATACAAGATTTTTATAATAATCCACAAAGCAGACCGGCGTCTGCACGTTAGGATTCAGTTTATATACGGTTTCCTGAAAAGCATTTTTCAGTTTCTCCATCGTTGCGTTGTCTTCGGAGGAATCCGTCAGACGGAAATTAAGCAAAGAAGGATTCTGACGAAGATCCATATTGATCGTAATATTATCTACGCTCCAGCCGGCATCCACAACGGTACCGTCCGGCAATGTATAGGTCGAGCCGTCATCAATGATCTTCTGGAACAGCTGATACGGATTCCCGTTTTCGTCCCGCAGATAGGTGGAATTGGGATACAGCTTGCTTTCGTTCTCCGCCGCTTCCGCCAGAATGCCGTTGATCTTCGTAACAACCGCATTGATCAGCTGATCAAACTCAGCCTGAATATTCATAATAATCGATTGTGAAATGTGCTTGTCATACCAACCCTGTTCATATTCCCCATCAGGATTGACATCTTTGATCTCCTGTGCGGTAGCTCTATGATCGCCCCTTGCCAACAGCGTACTCTTCAAAGAGCCGATATCCGTATTCAAATCGCTTGAAATCGTCCTGGTCAGATCGAATACCCGTGCAGACTCCAAACTCTCTTCCGACAGATACTGTTTGCCGTATTCATCATAACTGTAATTGGCAAGCATCTTCCAATAAGGCGTATAAAAACCGGTCTTCGGATCCGTGTAGAGCAGCATCTCATTCACAAGACCGCCTTTTACCAGATCCACGCCTTCTAACTGAACGCTGACATATCCTGTTATGTCTTCGTTGTAAGAAATAGACGCCATGGAAGAAAGCTGGTCAAGCAGGTAATTTCTTCTGTCCCGCAGATCGTTGGCATGCTCAAATCCGCCTTCTATTCTGGCAATCTGTCTGTTTAAATCCTCTATCTGCTGCGCATATTGATTGATCTTATCGACATCTTGTATAACAGTCTTGTTCAGATTATCCTGATATTCGCATAAACTGTTATATACTGCAGATGCTTTCGTAATAAACTCATAAGAACGCGTAACGAACAGATTCTGGTTTACAGCCGCAGTAGGATCCTTGCTCAATTCTTCTACAGCCGTCCATAAATCAGTAACCGCTACGGAAAAAGCGTGTCCTTCATAGGACTCGCCGATAATATCTTCGATTTCTTCCATTGCACTATAAGAGACCCCGTAAAAGGCGCTTCTGCCTGATTCACGACGATAGTTTCTGTCTAAAAAATAGTCTCTTACCTGTCTTGTTTGGGAATATGAGACACCTAACCCAAGCTGCTGCCAGCTTACCGGGTTGCTTTTGTCGATAGTTACATAAGTTCTGGTCGCCTGCGCCACCTGCTGTCTTGTGTAACCTACGGTGTCTAAGTTTGACATGTTATGCGCTGTCGTATTGAGCGCATTATGTGAAGTTTGTAATCCTGATACGCCTAAATAGAGGCTTCCCATTAATGACATAACGTTACCATCCTTAACAAATATTCTTACTGTTTCGCATCAAATGATTTGGCACTCATTCCGATCACATCTCCGGTATTATAGGCGCCTTTGTTATAATTGGCTGTCTCCGGCGCCGCCTTTATTGAGTGAAGAATGTTCATATTGAACTGTACCATCTCCAGAGCGCTCTGAATCAGTTCTCTGTTCTGCTCATTGACTCTTGCCACATGCCGCACATTCGTCTGCAGTTTATCAAAAACTGCCGCCAGCTTCTGCTGTTCTTCCGGTCTTGCCGCAAGCATTTTAATCAAATCTGCGATTTTTAAATTCGTAACATCCTTGTTAAGCACATTCGCTATATCATTCACAGCCTCATTTCTCAAATGATCTAAATGGTTGATCCTGCTTACGATAAGCTGTTCTTCATCCGTGATTTTTGCTAACTGTTCCAGATTCTCAGATACAATGACCGGTGTTTTCTGCATGGACAAGTTTAATAAGTTCTCGTATTCCATGCTTTCCTTTTCCAAAACATCTATCAAGTTCTCCATTAAGCTTGCCACGCTAAAACCTCACTTTTCATTGTGCATACAGACTGGAACTCTCTTCATACTTCTGCAGCATTCTTTCTGCAAAGCTTTCGCCGCTCACGAAGTAAGTGCCGCTTGCAATTTCGGCTTTCAGAGGAGCGATTACATCTTCCCTGACATCACTGCTTGCGTTTACCGCTGCCTTTGCAGACTGAAAATCCTTACCGATACTGGATATCTGTATCTGGTCGGATCTGCTGCCCGTAGATGCTGCAGGTGCTTTTACCGCTTTCCTGGAATTACTGTATAACTGTTGGACCTGATTATATGCTTCAATACGCATCGTCAACTCCTCCTTCCTGTTCCTTCCATAATTATCATACTATTTATGTGATAATATTCTTATTGATAATTCCATCACGAACTTATCAACTGTTATTATTTGTATCGGATAATTTTGCTAAGACTTTAGAGCTCCGTTTATTTTTTTTGAAGATCGCTCTAATCCGCAAGATGAGCCGCCGCCATGTGGCACAGCCGTCCGCAGGTTTCTTCTCCCCACGAATAATTCATCATATATCTGCCATCGAATAAAGTATCTTTAATATTTTTGCCATCGAGCACGTCAAAATAATCACAGGATATTTCCTCCCGGTTTACATGACAGCTCCCTCTTTTGCTTCCGAAAATATATTCCACGCCATACTCTTTTAAGATCATGCGCAGATAGATCACCGCCTTGCGGTAAAGTCCCTTTACCCGCTCGTCGTACTGTCTTCCTTCCCAGAGCAGATCAACGACCTCTTTCATCATGACTTCACCGCCGCCGTTATCAATACAAAGCGCAAAAAGCTCTTTTGATTTCTGATTGGTAAATTCGACCAGCTGCCCATCTACAAAAAGATCAAACACGCCGAATGTATGCACCGACACACGCTTCCTCAGCCTGCCCGATAAAAGCCTTGCTCTGTCGAGTACATCCGCAATATCCTGATGACTGTATGGTTTTAACAGATAGTAATCGGCTTTCACATCCAATATCGCATCACTTAAATACTTCTCATAGCCGCTGATATAAATGACGATTATGTCAGGTCTTATTTTCCGCAGTTTCTTGCCGAGTATGATGCCGCTCATTTCCGGCATCTCCACATCCAAAAAGGCAAGGTCCACGCCATGTTCCCCGACATAACCGAGAGCCTCTTTGGCACTCTCAAACTTTCCAAGCAGTTCAATATTGGTATCTGTGCATTCCATTTCAAACTGCTCCATGCACCATGGCTCGTCATCTACCAGAATCGTTCTTAACTTCATTGTAATCACTCCCCTGCTGCGCCTTTCTTCCCTTCATCCTTCTTTCTTCGGAATACGCAGCGTAACAATGGTACCGATCCCAACAAAGCTCTTAATATCCACTCTGCCGCCTGTCATCTTCTCCACCCGGTATCTGACCCGCTGCAAGCCGCCGGCCTGCGGGCCATCGTCGCCGGGAATACTGTCATATCCGGCTGCTTCGAATCCCGTTCCATCGTCTTCTACCTGTACAATATATTCTGTGTCGGTCTGATAGCTCTTTACCGTCACCGTTCCCTTGATCCTGCCGTTAAGCAATCCATACCTGACAGCGTTCTCAATAAGAGGCGGCACGGACAACGGCGGTATCATAAAGTTTTCTTCCTCAATTTCCATACAGATCGTAATATTTTCCCCGAATCTTATTTTCTCCAGATCTGCATAGCATACAATACAGGCGGCTTCTTCCCTGAAAAGAATAGTTTCTTCATCTGTCAGTGCATGAAACACTGCTCTTAAATATTTTGAAAAATCATAGATCATATTATACGCCAGATCCGCATTGGTTTTCGTTGCAATGCGGATGGCTCCCAATGTATTAAAGACGAAATGCGGATCTATCCGACGGATAATGCGCTGCCTTTCCTCAGCTCTTATTTCTTCCGGGGAATGATGTTTCTTTTCCGGTTTCTCTTCATTTATCATTTTTGATACTCTAATAACACAGAGCGGATATCTTCCATACGATACGGCTTAATGAGATATCCGTCTATTTGGGCTGAAAGCGCACCCTCCTTCTCTTTGCCAGGTATCTCCGCCGTTACGGCAATGATCGGCAGAGTCTTGTCCGTCCTTTCCATGTTCCGAATTCGTCTGATCGCTTCTATGCCGTCCGTACCCGGCATGTTGATATCCATTAGGATAATATGATAATAGTCTGTATGTGACTTTTCAAAAATTTCTATTGCATCTTTCCCGTTATATGCTCTGTCGGCTGCCACGCCCAATTGTTCCAAATATCTGCATATAATTTCCATATTAGATTCTTCATCCTCCGCTACCAATGCCCTTTTGATCAATACCGGACTCCGTCCCTGCGCTGTCGTTTTCTTATCCGCAGGCGAAGCAGGGCGCGCATACAACACATCGTCTCCATCCACTTCCAATTCCACAGATACTTTGGTACCCAATCCGACACGGCTGATTATGTCAATGCTTCCATGCAAAAGCTCTACCATACGTTTGGTCAGCATAAGTCCCAGACCGCTGCCCAGAATCCCCTTCATCCGGTATTCTCTCGTATAAGCATTCCAGATATCCGAAAGAAAGTCCTCTTCGATACCAATCCCCGTATCCGTCACTTCAAGCAAAAGCTTCACACGCTTTTCTTCCAGATATATCTCCGTAATACGGCATACCACTTTCCCGCCGCCGTTTGTATACTTTATGGCATTAGAAAGCAGATTGATGAGAATATGCCAGACAATATCTTTATTCAGATACAGATACTTATATACCGGACTGCCGCAGTAAAACTCTAATTGAATTCCTTTCTCCTGTGCCTGCTGCGCAGATATTTTTCTTGGAAACTGCACCAGTTCCTCCAGATCAGACGCTTCTATTTTCATGACACCCATGTCATTTTCCAATACCGAAACATCCAATACACTGTTCATCAGATGCAGAAGATGTTCTGCCGCATAAACAGCATTATCCAAATAACTGTTTTCCCGAGATGCTTCCAGCTTCAAAACAGACAGGTTTCCGTATATGCTGTGAAGAGAAGTCCTGATTTCATGAGCAAAACAGGCGATACGTTTTTTCAGACGGACCGTCTCGTCTTCCGTCTCTTCCTGCCGGCGCTTCTTACTGTGCGGATCTTCGTCTGTTCCGCCCACGATATCGGTCAGGTCTTCACAGAAAACGATAACTGTCTTTTCCCGTTCTCCATAAAAGAACACGATCTTTTTGTCATAAATACATTCCTTAATCTTTAATCTGCATAACACCGTATATTTCTTTTTATATTCCAGGGTACCCAGGACCCTTATCAGTTTCATATTTTCCGTAAATTCTTCCATACTGCTAAAAAGCATATCTTTCATGATATGCAGGAACTCTTCGTACGCCCCCTGTTCAGGCAGAGAATAAGGCATGTCTTTTTTCTCAAAACGTTTCAGGTAAGCGTTTTTTCTTATATTAACATATAATATAAAATCAAAAAACTCTTCTGCCAACATGGGCTTAAGCCAATCTTCCATAAGATTATTATATCGGACACAGGAACGAATGCAAGACAAAAATTCTTTTTATCGATAAAAATTCACCATTTTCGACAAAAAACATATTCTATAGTAAAACATCCAAAAAGGAAACTGCTATGTACCTTTTTTTCGGTATTTTCTTTTTGATCCTGCTGTTCTTTTTTATTCTGAACTTTTGCCGCAGAAAAAAGATCATCAAAAAAGTATGTTCCATGACCCCGAAAGAAAAATGCGAAACTTTAAACGGACTGCTCGGCCCGTTCGGTTACGCCTACGTCCCATCACAGGATGTCATCACCTCGCGCATCGATGCCTGGCAGAGAGAGTTCGGTTATCATGCCCTCTTTGACAAGGCCGCTTCCTACGCTGGCATGGTAATGGACTGTCTGCCCGTTTATTTTGACTATCAGGGCCGCACGTGGCTTACGGAGTTCTGGAAAGGACAGTACGGAATCAGTACCGGCTGTGAAATCGGCGTTTATTATGCCGACCGCATTCTGGAACAGGAAGAACTGGCGCACACACTCTTTCACTGCGCGGAAGATGCAGATATGCTGCACTTGTCTTTTATGCTGTCCAAAGATACAAAGACACTTGTAAAACTAAAAGACAGGCATTGGTGGCTGACCGCTTTTCTGCCGGGATATTTCTCTTATCCCGCCGATCTGTGTATGCATATAAGCGTTACGCTGCATTCACATGAAATGGCGGAAGCTTTCGCACAGGGACTGATAAGAGCCGGTTACTGTCCGGACGAAATATGTCTGTGCGGCAGGACCGTTTCTTTTGTTTTTGCCGGTTCCGTAAAAGTATGCGGCTTCTTCCGGAAACTCAAAAACTGTATTGCCCAGTTCTTTAACAGATTCTGGTGTAAAATTTTCCGCTTTGTGACAAGGCCGTTTTGCCGTATCGGCGACAGGATCCTCTATTTATATTATTTCCTGCCGGCCGCATTCCGCAAAATGCTGCGTATTAAAAAAGACAGGAAGACCCGTGTTAAGAAAGGAGCTTCGGTATGAGTTATTATACCAGACTGAATAAATCCTTTGAGGGAGCCATAAGGCTCCCTCTTAACTACCATACCAAATATGCCCTGATCAGCGACTGTCACCGCGGCACAAGCACGTCCAACGACAATTTCCTGAAAAACCAGAACTTATATTATGCCGCACTCCAGTACTACTATAAAACAGGGTATACTTATATTGAACTGGGCGATGGCGATGAATTATGGGAAAACCGCTGTATGAAACAGATCATCGAAACGCATCATGACGTTTTCCATCTGCTCTCCCGTTTCCGCGAAAGCAGGCGTCTGTACATGCTGTACGGCAACCATGATATCGTCAAAAAGAACATCCGCTATACGACCAGAAACTGCAGCGCATATCCGGGATATATGAACAACCCCTATATGGAAAAGGCGCCGCTTCTTCCCGATATGACATTTTACGCCGGGATCATTCTGGAGAATACTGCCCGGCCTGCTGCCAGGGATATCTATCTTACCCACGGGCATCAGACGGATCTGTTCAATTCCACCCTGTGGCGTCTTTCGCGTTTCCTTGTCAGATATGTGTGGAAACCGTTAGAGCGTTACGGCGTACTCGACCCTACCAGCGCCGCCAAAAACTACACCAGAAAGCACAAAGCGGAACTGCGTCTGCACCACTGGGCCAAAGAGGAGGACCACATCCTGATCACCGGACATACGCACCGGCCGACACTTTCCGCGGACGATCCTTATTATTATAACAGCGGCAGCTGTGTCCATCCTGGCAGCATAACCTGTCTGGAGATCGATCATATGCGCATCCGGCTCGTCAAATGGACGCTCGGCACAAGAGCTGACATGAGTCTGTATGTGGAACGGGAAGTGATCGCCGGAGATGTTTCACTGCTGACTCCTAAGGACACGGAGGCGGCGCCTGATCGTTTCTGAATTCCGTCTCTGCATATTTTTCCTGATACAGATACAGCCAGGGCGTATTGGCAGGCAGTTTGATAAAATCTTCCTTGTTGTAGACTTCATGGACGGTACCATGCTTTATCCTGATCAGCCTGTCTGCCAGAGCCAGCGCATCCGCCAGGTTAACGGCAAGAATCACCACAGCGATCCCTTTTTGCAGGAAACGTTCCAAAAGTTCCCATATATGGCTTCTGACTGATACGTCCGCCTTCTTAAACGGCTGTACACAGAATACTACGCCGGGATTTTGCAGCAATATCCTTGTATATACCAGATCATACTTTTGTTTGATCGTAAGATCTCTTATCCGTTTATAAAACACATCTTCTCCGAGCAATGCTCCGTATTCGCTCACGATACTCTTTTGCACCCCTTTGGAACGCCATACCTTTTTAAACCGATGATCCATATTAAAGCACAGGTTATCCAGATAACTCATGCTCTCAAAGATCATTGTCTCCGCAGGAAGTTCCCGTATGACGGCCGCTTTTCTGTCCCTGACACTGGTAAGAGGCCGTCCGTCCACAATGATCCGGCCGCTTCTGGCCTTTGGTTTTTCCAAAAGAGAAAGAATATCTTCCATAGCATAGTTGTCCATATCCTGTATGACAACACACTCTCCTGCATTAACCCGCAGATTCAGATTGCGCAGATTGCCGTGATACAGGGAATCGATCTCAAACGCCGCTTTCTGTCCTCTGTCTTCATCCGATATATCATGCTGCCGCCTGACCCAATTATCATAATCTTTTACACAGGGCAGAAACAGCTTGTCGGCAACATTGTCCTCCGCTTCAAAATACTTGAGAATATGGCCGTCTTCCATAAGAACAGAGCGGTCGCAGAACTGTCTGGTCTCTTCAAAATGCACCGATATATACAGAAAGGAAATATCTCTTTTGGCATAAAATCTGAGAATCTCATGCAGTTTCATCAGTTCGCTGTCACTGATATACGTACTGATACTTTCCAAAACGATCAGCCTGCTTCCTGCAACCACCGCCTTTAAAAGCTCTACAACAAACTTTTCAAAGACCGTCAGCTCATCTATATAGGCGTCCGCCTCAATGGAAACGCCGATCTCCTGCGTAAACGGAAGCAGCTGCTGCCTGAGCAGCGACGGCTTCATAAACCATTTCCTGAATCCGGGACGCAGCACAAAGATATTATCCGCCACAGTCAGATCCTTTGCCAGACTGCTTTCGGTCCGGATAATGCTGATACGGTTGGCGCCGCCTTTCGGATTGCTCCACTCGTTTACCAGCTTTTCTCTGTAATAAATATAACCGTAATGCAGAGGGAGGTTGTGTTTTAACAGGGTAAAAAGTGTTTCCAGTCCATCGTTATTAACAGGCACAAGTCCCAGAATTTCTCCCGCCCGGATCGTCATGCTGAAATTCTCCAGACCGGCAATTCCCTGATTGATGTATGTTACACGCTCCATGCGCAGCATTTCTTCTTTCATCGTCAACCCATCTGCGCGCTGCGGCGCGCATGCAAATCCATCGCTGAATACGCTTCTTTATTCAACGTTGTATGTCATGTCCGCTCTGTCGCTTGTTACGACCGGCAGCGATATCTCCACATCCGTTCCGACGCCCGGCATGGAAAATACATGCAGGCCGTACTCTTCTCCGAAAAGAAGATGTATCCTGTTGTTCACATTGATAAGAGCGATCCCGCCCTTTGTCTCCGACTCCTGATTTGACATGATCCGTGCGCTCTTTTGCAGTCTTTCATTCATATCGGCCAAAGCTTTCCCGTCCATTCCGACGCCATCATCCGATATCCTGATCAAAAGCCGCCTGCCCGTCTTCTCCAGACGGATCTTTAAATGACCGACTCCGATCTTGCATTCCGTCCCGTGGATAATACTGTTTTCCAGAATCGGCTGCATGGTAAGCTTGGGCAGTCTGCAGCGATAAATTTCTTCTTTTTCCTCGCTGTCGCATTCTATCGTAAGCTGTACTCTTTCGCCGAAACGGTAACGCTGTATTTTAAAATATGTCTCGCAGTTTTGCAGTTCTTCCTCCACGGATACCAAATTTTCAACTTTACTGATCGTATATCTGAAAAAAGCAGCCAGCGCCTCCGTCATATCCGACACACTCGTAAGTCCCGCGATCAGCGCTTCGCTTCTGATGCTTTCCAATGTATTATATAAAAAATGAGGATTGATCTGATTCTGGAGGGCCAGATACTGCGCCTGCCGTTTATTCAGCTTGAGCAGTTCCGAAGAATCCAGCATTCTCTGCAGGCGTTCCTCCATAAAACGACTCGATGGCGTCAGATATGTTTCATCTATCCCGGACAGATTATTCGTTGTATAACCCTCCAGAAACAAACGGGTACTCTGCTCCATCCTGCGGTACGGCTTGATGATCCATACAACGCTGATCCATAAAAGGAGCGCAAAGACCGCCATACAGACAGCCGCCCAGCCCAAAAAGGCGCCATCTGTAGACAGAGACGCCGCACAAAGCAGGATCAGCATACAGATAATCAGAACGATACCTGCCGATCCTACGATCAAAAATCTGTTAGATAAGTATTTATACTTGTCGTTTCTCATTGTCTTCCTCTGCTCTTTCAGCCGTACAGCCTGCGGAATTCAGCAGGATTTACCCCTGTCGCTTTATGAAATGTCTGGGTAAAATGCTTTCTGTCATTGTATCCTACCGCCTCACATACTTCCGACACCGGCATGTTCGTTTCTCTGAGCAGTTCCTTGGCTTTATCTATACGTACCCTTGTCAGATACTTTGAAAAACCTTCCCCCGTCACTTTTTTGAACATAGCGCTGAAATATGCGGAACTGAATCCGACCGCTTCACAGACCTCATCCAACGTTATATTTCTTTGATAATTTTCCATGATCAGCTGCTTTGCCAGTCTGACCGGCCTTGTCGTCTCGTTCTCTTTGCTTTTTTGCAGTTCGGTTATAAGGTTTTCCTGTAATTTCCCCAGTTCACAGAACAGATCGTCCACTTTACTGCACTGCCTGCATCCCGTTTCAAAATCATATTGTATTTTCTCGGCGTAACTGCCGCCTATTCTCAATACAAGCAGCTTTCCCGCATGCAGGACGATGTCCAGGATCTCCCGTCCGCATATATCCGGCACGGCCATCACCGTGGTTTTAAGCTCTGCGCCTGCACGCACCGCTTCTTTTGCGTCCAGAACATCTATCGCATGTTCTATCCCCTTCACATAGCGATCTAACAGGATCTGCTTCTGTACGCCGGAGCTTTGCGGTATCCGCTCAAGCATCCTGCCGCAGCCTTCTATCAGACGTTCTTCTACTGCAAGCCGCGCCTCTTCCGCAGACCGGACGAGTCCGTCTGCTTCTTGCGTATATTTTCCCAGTCCTAATGAAAATTCGACCTTACCGAACAGATTTTTGCAGGCTTCCAGCTGCTGCAGGAATTCCCGCAGGCGATACCGTACACTGTCTTTATTTTCCGGCGGATAATTCAGAATGCCGCACCCGGTATACTCCTGAAATCCAAGAAGGCTTTCAATGCAGACAGATGCCACCGTCGATTGAAATATTTCCTCGGCTTTTCGTCTGATTATGGAAAACGCCGGTTCTTCTATTTTATGAATGTCACAATCTATCTTGAACAGGAATGCCTGGAATATGCCGTCTTCGATATGAAAATGGTAATTCCGGATCAGTTCTTCCGCCGTCAGGTTCCCGTTCCCATCCAGAATATCCTTCACGAGGCCTTCACGCAGCCGCTTCAGGTCATTCTGACTGTTTCTGTAAACGGACTTTATGCCGGGCAGATTCAGCTGATTTTTCCGCAATCGTCCGGCTATTTTCTGTAAAGTTTCATTCAGTTCGTCCTGTTTGATCGGCTTTAGAATATAATTGCCTACCCCGTAGGCGATCGCCGTCTGCGCATATTCAAAATGTGCATAACCGCTGATGATGATGATCTCGATATCGGGACTGAGTTCCCGCGCCTGCCTGATCAGATCCAGTCCATTGCATCCCGGCATACGGATATCGGTGATCAAAATATCAGGATGCAGATTCCGCACCAGCTCTAACGCCTCCATACCATTCTCCGCCCGTCCCGCAAGCTCCATATCCAGACTTTTCCAATCGACCAATGTTTCTACGAGTCTGCATATCAGTTTCTCGTCATCTGCTATGATCACCTTCCACATAAGTCATCCCTCATCTATTCTGCTCTTCCAAGCAATTGACTTTAATCTTAACATTTGTCTGCAAATAATTCAACAAGAGATGGGTTTTGAGCCCATCTCCTGTTTCTGATTAACAAATTTCACCTTACAGTATTTCCCGATAAACCGGTTCTTATTGAGTCAGAACGGAAACACCGGTATCCGTAACGACTCCGCCAAGCGCTTCTCCTTCCAGAGCCTTCACGCATGCTTCCACGCCCATAGAACCCATTTTGTCAGGATTCTGCGCCATAGTAGCAAGCAGATGACCATCAGCGATCAGTCCCTGGATCGCGTCGGATTTATCAAAACCTACGCCGATGATATCGGCATTGCCTGAAGCCTTGATCGCATTGCCTGCACCTGTTGTAGAACCTTCGTTGCAGCCGAAGATGCCGACTACGCCCTGTGTAATATAATTTTCCGCGATGCTCTGGGATTTCGCCGCATCACCTTCTCCGTACTGTGTCTCAAGAAGTTCAAAGTCCGTTCCTTCAAATGCCGAGCGGAAACCTTCTTCTCTCATCACGCAGGAATCCGTTGCCGCATTCACATTGATGATACCGATCGTACCGCTTGTAATATTGTTCTCTGCAAGCGCTTTCTTCATTTCTTCGCCTGCTGTCTTTCCTGCCGCATTGTTATCCGTAGAGAACGTTGCCTCTGCATCCACATTGGCCGGTGAATCCACATAAACGATCTTAACGCCTTTGTCCGCCGCTTCCTTCAATGCGGATGAAATCGCATCCGGGCCGTTTGCCGCAACAATAATTGCTTTTGCACCCGCGCTGACTGCATTATTCACACATTCAATCTGCTGCGCATCGTCTTTTGTATTGGGCGCCATAAACTGTACGGTAACGCCGAGTTCCGCTGCCGCTTTCTGAGCCCCTTCATTTAAGGTTACCCAGTGCTGGTCGATAGAGTCCATGGTGATTAATGCGATCATTGTATCGGTATCTGCCGCTGCTTTGTTTTCATCCGTAGAAGCCGTCTGCACCGCATCTCCATTTCCATTACCGCCGCATCCTGTGAGCATTGCCGCCATCATGCACAATGAACACAATACTGCCAATAACTTTTTCATACCAAAATCCTCCTTTAAAATTTTATCTTAGCACCTTACGGTGGCTAATTCTGATTTCTGTCTGTTTTTTCGCCTGTACCGGCTGTCTGTCGGATTATCCTGCTTCCTTCTTACTTTTTTATTTTTTGGCCGCTTTTTTCTTTTTATAGGATCCGCTGCGCACCACTACGTCCAAAAGAACCGCAAATACAACGATAATACCGATTACAAGACGCTGAATACCGACCTGCGCGCCGATCATATTCAAACCGTTCTCCAACGTCTGCCATACGGCAGCGCCCGCCAGAGTCCCCAGCAGAATACCCGTTCCGCCAAGCGGTGACACGCCGCCGATCACGCCTGCGGCCACACCATACATCTCATACATATTGCCGGCTTCCATATTTCCCATGCCTGCCTGACCGCACAGGATCAGTCCGACTACGAAAGAACAGAATGCACTGACAAGATAAGCCTTTGTCGTCGTTGCAAAAACGCTGACGCCGGAAAGTTTCGCCGCATCCACATTAGAACCGATCGCATAAATATGGCGTCCCGTCCTTGTTTTGGACAACAGGAAGAAAAATATGAGAAAAAGGATCATGGCGATCCAGAACGTATTATAGATCCCAAACGTTTTACCGTAATAGAAGACATTCTGGAAAGTCTCTCCCGCCTCTTTACCGATGCCGGATGTAATGGCATCCGTATTTCTGTTTCCGTTTACAATGTAGGCCACGCCTCTTGCCACAAACATAGTGCCCAGTGTTGCGATAAACGGCGGCAGTTTCCATTTTCCTACCAGCAGCCCGTTTAATACACCGATCACCATACAGCATAAAAATGTGATCAGAATCGCTAACAGCGGATGTACGCCCCTTGTCATAAGCGTTGCGGAGATCATGGCGCTCATACCCGCTACGGAACCGATCGACAGATCGATATTTCCCGTGATCAGAATGTAACTTTGTCCGATACCGATCAGCAGATATTTTGACATGGAACGGAGCAGATTCATGATATTCTGACCCGAAAAAACGGTAGGATTAATAATGCCGAATGCAATATAAATAACGATCAGACCTGCAAAAGCGGTCAATGCGCCACCCATGCCGCGGGTGCTTAATATTTTTTTCAAAAGATTCTGTTTCTTCATTTCTCAGTCCTCCCTGCCGCTTCCGTCGGCAATCTTTTTTTCAAAGCGTGTTGCCAATGAAAGGATCTCATTCTGCGTCGTATCATCCGCCATAACTTCTCCCGTGATACGTCCATCGCACATAACGATGATCCGGTCTGCAATTCCCATAACTTCCGGCATTTCGGAAGATACAAACATAACCGCTATGCCCTGCTTTTTCAATTCGTTCATCAGATTATATATCTCAACCTTGGCCGCAACATCGATCCCTCTCGTAGGCTCGTCAAAAATGACCACTTTCGAATTTCGCGCGAGCCATTTCCCTACGACTACCTTCTGCTGATTACCGCCCGAAAGGTTCGCGGCGTTCACTTCAACGCCCGCCGTCTTGATCTTTAGATCCTTCACGGTCTTCTCACACATTTCATCTTCTTTTCTGCTGTTTACCACACCCAGCCTGCTGCACACAAGATCCAGATTGGGAAGCGCTATATTATGCCGGATACTGAGCTTCGTGCACAGACCGTCTTTTTTCCTGTCTTCCGGTGCAAGTACGATACCTGCCTGTATCGCATCTTTGGGCGACTGGACTTTTACTTCTTTTCCCTCTAAAATGATCTCCCCGCTTTCCTTCGGATCGACTCCGAAGATCGCTCTGGTCGTCTCCGTTCTTCCTGCTCCCATAAGTCCCGCAAATCCTACGATCTCTCCTTCATATACGGAGAAATTGATATTGCGCACCATTCGTCCCGCATTCAGATTCTTTACTTCAAATATTTTCCTGCCCTTTTTACAGGAAACTCTCGGAAATTTCTCTTTGATCTCCCGGCCCACCATATAAGCGATGATCTCATCTAACCCCGCATCTTTAAAAGCTATGCTTGTAATATACTGGCCGTCTCTCATGATCGTAACCCGATCCACAATATGCTGCAGTTCTTCCAGCCTGTGGGATATGTATACGATACCGCATCCTTTTGCCTTCAATTCCTTAATAATACGGAACAGATCCTCGATCTCTCTTGCTGTCAGCGCAGAGGTAGGTTCATCCATGATCAGAACTCTGGCATTTGTGGACAGCGCTTTGGCGATCTCTACCATTTGCTGTTTGGATACCGGAAGCTCTCCTACGACCTGCTTCGGATCCAGGTCGATCTTCAGGTCTTCCAGGATTTTCCCGGCTTCCGCTTCCATTTCTTTATTCGATAGAACGATGCCCTTCCTGCGCTCTCTTCCAAGAAAAATATTCTCCGCTACAGACAAATGCCTGCACATATTCAATTCCTGATGGATAATGGCCACGCCTACTTCCTGTGCGAGTTTGGGGGTAAGATTTCCATATTCTTTTCCGAATATCTCAAGCCTTCCCTCGTCTCTCTCATACACGCCGCTCAGTACTTTCATCAGCGTACTTTTTCCTGCTCCGTTCTCTCCCAAAAGCGCCATGACCTCTCCGGCCCGCAGCTCAAAGTTCACATGATCTAGCGCTTTTACTCCCGGAAAGCTTTTACAAATGCCTTCCATGGATACGATTCTCTCATTCATTTCCATATTTCCGGCTTTCCTTCCTTTCAGGCTTTTACTTAGGCGATTGCGAAACGATGAGGCAGGCCGGCAGTAAAAAAAGATTG
>ERZ808040.32-NODE-32-length-140037-cov-6.438168_pt1 | contig 140037 bp, 138 predicted proteins | sample MGYA00380191_ERZ808040 | MGnify/ENA primary metagenome ERZ808040 (study PRJEB31490, sample SAMN06133395) | mouse gut metagenome | isolation source: J6 | host: mice | place: China: Chengdu | collected 2015-05 ...
TTTACGGCCTGTGCGGCGAATCATCGCCGCACTTGTTGAAAAGAAGCGGATGCTTCTTTTCAACTGCGGTGACTATACGCCCGGACAGCGGCAGACAAGAAAAAACCAAGGCCCCCGGCAGGTTATACTGCCGGGGGCCTTTTTCCGATTCCGGGAACAAAGCGCCGGTCTGCCGAAAGGCAGACCGGCGCTTGTCTGACGGGCTTTTGACGGATGCCGCGCCCCCTCTCCGGCGCGGGCCGTCCTCTTTCCCGGGCCTCTTCCTCAGACCCGATGCTCCAAAATCCCGGCCAGTGCCTCCAGAGCCTCCTCCGCGTCGCCGCCCTCTGCCGACAGCTCCGCTTCCACGCCGCTCCGCATGCCCAGAGACAGGAAGCCCAGCAGGCTCTTGGCGTTGACACTGTTGCCGTTCCGGGTGACCAGGATGTAGCTGGTAAACTCATTGGCCGTCTTGATAAACATGGTGGCGGCCTGGTTGACCTGGTCCTCTGGAATCTGTACTTCAACTGTTCGTTTCATCGACCCACTCCGTTCCGCGAAAATTGATAGGGACAAGTATACCACATTTCCAGCCAGTTTCCAGCTTTTATTAAAGAAGTGAGAGGCCCGAACTGCATTTTTGTGAGCTCTGTACGGGAAACTCCTTTGCCTCCCCTTTGAAATTGTAAGAAAGTCTTAGGATTTTTGTCCAGTTGTTCGTAAGAATTTCCTGTTATTCTAAAACTGCCCTCCGGAGGGCGCGGCCGCCCCGCAGCGCGGAGCACCGCCCAATCTGAACTTTAAAAGGAGACGATTATTTTGAAGCTGAGAAAAACCATAACCGCCCTGCTCCTCTGCCTCGCCCTGACGGCCTGCGCCGCCCCGGCGGAACCGGAGAGCGACTTGGCCCTGAAAAACGCCCTGGGCCTGACCCAGGAACAGCGGCTGGAGGACTACGACTACTTTGTGAACACCCTGAAGGACAGCTATCTCTGCCTGGGCCTGCGGGACCGGGAGAACCCGGACGACCCGGCGGAAGACATCTTCCGGGAGTACCGGGAGCTCATTGAGGAGGGCGACAGCGACCAGGCCTTCTACTCCGCCGTTTACAGCTCCCTCTACCGCCTGGGGCCCTACGGACACCTCTGGATCATCGAGCCGGGGGACTATTATGAGATGCTGGACTGGTGCCGGACAGAGGACACCACAGGCCGGGAACGGTGGAGGGAGCTGACCGAGGCCTCAGAGGACCAGTACGCCAGGCTGAAGGCCTATCTGGACGCCCTGGGAGATGAGGGCGTCGGCTCCTGGAGCGGCGGAGAGACGGGGGAAAACCTCCACACCCTCCTGCTGCCGGAGGAGGGCATCGCCTATCTGAAGGTGGACGACTTTCTCGCGGATTACGACCCGAACTATCAAAAGGAGGCCCAGGCCATCCGGGACTTCTACAACGCCGCCGGAGACTGCACGGACCTCATCATCGACCTGACGGACAACAGCGGCGGAAACGAGGGCTACTGGCAGGACCTTCTCGCGGCCCCGTTGACGGATGCTCCCCTGTCCTGCACCAACTACGCCCTGCTTGCGGACAGCGAAAACAACCGGCCCTACATCGACAACGTCTTCGCCCCCTCGGACCTCCATCCCATCTCGGAGCTGCCGGACCTGCCGAAGCTGGAGCGGGACGGGCTGGAGGCCGCCACCCACTTTGTGGAGAGCACCCTGCACGTGGAGCCGGCGGCGGAGCGGGCGGCCTTCCATGGCCGGGTGTGGCTGCTGGTGGGCCCCATGGTGTACTCCGCCAGCGAGTCCTTTTCCGTTTTCTGCCAGGCCACGGGCTTTGCCACTCTGGTGGGACAGCAGACCAGCGGCGACGGCATCGGGGCCCTGAACCCGGTGATGATGCGCCTGCCCAACAGCGGCATTTTAATTCAGTACACGATGATGTACGGCCTGAATCCCGACGGCTCCAGCAGCGAGGAGGCGGGCACCACGCCGGACATCCTCTCTCCCGCCGGGGAACCGGCGCTGATTACCGCCCTTCGGACCATCCGGCAGAACAACCGGACCGCCTGAGCCAAACAAAAGGACCTGCCCCTGGGGGCAGGTCCTTTTTTGACTCATTGCCATTGCCGGCGGACAGAGACCTCAGTCCTCGTCGTCCTCATCCGCCTCGTCCTCGTCAGTCTCGTCGTCTTCTTCGTCCAGGCTGCCCAGGTCGAATTCCAGATGCTCGCCGCAGTTGGGGCAGATCACCATGCCGTCCTCCAGAACGGACTCGTCAAAATAGATGATCTCTTCACAGGTGGGGCAGGTGGTGGCGTAGCAGTCCTCGCCGTCCTCCAGATCGTCCAGCTCATATTCGCTGTCCTCGTCATCCTCTTCCCCATAAATCAGGTCCTCTACGTCCTCCAGATCGTCGCTGACGGCGTCCAGGCCGTCATAGAGCTCATCCTGATTCTCCTTCAGATCCGACAGCTCCAGCGCCATGTCCTCCAGCACGTCGATGATGACGCTCAGCAGCTTCCGTTCCTTTTTGCTGTCCAGCTTCATGCCCTCGGCCAGGCCCTTCAGATAGGCAACCTTCTCAGTGATTTCCATTGTCAAAAACCTCCTTTTTGATTAGACTCGTACAGGTGATGAAAAGGGATGGTTTTGCTCCCCCTGGGAAAGGGGAATCTAAAGGGGGGATGAACTCCCCCCTTCCGCGCGAACGCTTACTCCTTGCAGCGGCCCAGGTATTCGCCCGTCCGGGTGTCCACCTGGATTTTCTCCCCCTCGTCAATGAACAGGGGCACCTGGATCACAGCGCCGGTCTCCAGGGTGGCCTTTTTGGTAACATTGGTGGCGGTGTCGCCCTTGACGCCGGGCTCGGTCTCGGTGACCACCAGGTCCATGAAGTTGGGCACTTCCACGGTGAAGACGCTGCCCTTGTAGCTCACCAGCTTGCAGACGGTGTTCTCCTTCACGAACTTGAAGCCGTCTCCCAGAACGTCCCGGTTCAGGGGGGACATGTCAAAGGTCTCCGGGTCCATGAAATAGTACAGGTCGCCGTCGTTGTAGCTGTATTCGGCGTCCTTACGCTCCACGCTGCCCTGCTCAAACTTGGCGGTGGGGTTGAAGGATTCCTCACGGATGGCTCCGGTGATGACGTTTTTGTACTTGGTGCGGACAAAGGCCGCGCCCTTGCCGGGCTTGACGTGCTGGAAGTCCACCACCAGCATGGGCTTGCCCTCCATCTCGAAAATCATACCCTTCCGGAACTCGCCGGCGGAAATTGTAGGCATAGTTGTATCCTCCTCACAAATCTTGTACGAGAAAACGGCCCGCAAGGAGGGCATGTTCTCTCTTTCATGGTTTCCCATTTCATAGCCGTAGCTATTTTATCCCATCCCGGCGGCAATTGCAAGTATTTTTCCGCAATTGTTCCCTTTTCCCTTCAAATATTTCATTCCTCCGGCCCGTCCCGCGGGGTCTGTTCCTCCTCCAGGCTCTCCAGGGCAGCCCGGACGGCGGCGACGACAAAGGCTGAGAAGGTACAGTCCCGCCCGCGAATGGCCTCTTCCACCTGTTCGATCAAATCATTAGGGAAACGGATGCCCTTGTTTGTTGTCGGCGGAATATTTGGAATTTTGAATGGCATTTGTTCTCACCCCGCAAGATGATTTGCATGACATGTTCCGCAGCCGGCCGTCCCCGGGCCGGAAACGCTCACGCCTCCGGCCCGTCCCGCCGGGTCTCCTCCTCCTCCAGACTCTCCAGGGCGGCCCGGACGGCGGCAACAACAAAGGCTGAGAAGGTACAGTCCCGCCCGCGAATGGCCTCTTCAATCTGGTCAATCATATCATTGGGAAAACGAACGCTTTTATTGGTGGTCGGTGGAATATTGGGAATTTTGAATGGCATTTATTTTCACCCCGCAAGACAATTCGTATTACACTTGTATTTACAATTGTATTTCTGGTAGGCAAAAAATAATGCATGGTAAAAGTATTGCAACAGTGCTATATATGTGCTACAATACAAATGAGGTGAAAAATATGGATAATCTGCCAAAATGTTACACAGTCCTTTTCAACACGCTGACCGAGGTGATTGAGGCCATCGACCGCATGGATTTCGGCACCGCCAGGGCTCTGCTCATCCGGGGCCAGCAGGAGGCCGAGGAGGCCTATGCCTCGGAGGAAGAGGAAGAAACCTCCCAATAGAAGCGGGTCCTTCTGCCGGTTCTCTTGCAATCCTCTCTCCCCTCTGCTATACTGTGCTCAGCCATCCCCCATACCATTCCGTAAAGAGAGGTTTTTTCCTATGGTACGAGTTCCCCTTCGGGCCGCAGTGGCCATCGTCCCCGCGTTTATCCTCGGCATTCTCGTGATGCTGGGCGGCAACGTCCTGCTGGGGGTCTATACCGACAATGTGGCCTATCCGGCCTATATGGAGACCCTGGACCTGTCGGAGGGCAGCATCGGCAATGTCCCCACACCGGACACGCCTCTGGCGGAGTCTGTGGCCGACATGGAATCCATGGACACCTTTTACATCATCGGCTCCGTGGCCTGGGACCGCCCCCTTCCCATCAACGGCAAGGTGTATTATGAGGTGGAAATCAATTCCCAGGAGAACGGCGTCGGAACTTATACCACCTTCCTGGCCCGCATCAACCAGGACGCCTCGGAGCGCCTGGAGACCGGCGGCCGCCGTCTTCCCATCGGCCGGTGGGTCCCCCTGGAGGGCCCGGACCCCGACGGAGTGCTGGACCGCAATTACAGTCTGGACATCAAGGATCACTATGCCGACATGCTGGGAGATTTCGGCCTCATCATGACCGAGGGGGAATTCCACGCCCAACACCGCGGCTTTGACATTCTGGAATTTGTCTCCATATGCACCATGATGGTGCTCTGGCTGGTCTTCTACATCGTTTTCAGCAAAAAGGGCTGGTTCTGAATACAGAACGTCCCGCCGGTGGAACCCACCGGCGGGATTTTTTCGCGTTTTGCTTTTTTGCTTTTTTAGTTTCTGCTTTTTTGTTTCCGCGTTTTCCCGGTTCGGCATCTTGTTCCCGGGGATCTTGCGGGGACCGGGCTCAGGCCCGGCTCTTCCGCCGGCGGCGGCAAACACCTTTGAAGGGAGCCTGAAGGGCGTGGAGCACCTTCTGCCAGGGGGTGAGGGCCCCGCCCAGGGGCTCCACCATCAGGGCCAGCACCCCGGCCCGGTTGGCGGCCAGCATATCCGTCAGCAGCTTGTCTCCCAGCATGGCGGTGTGTCTCCGGTCCGTCCCCGCCCGGGCCATGGCGGCCTCCAGCCCCCTGGTGGAGGGCTTTCCCGCGTGGCCCTGACAGGGAATGTCCAGACCGGCGCAGAACTCCGTGACCCGGGTCCCGGAGCGGTTATTGGACACAATCATCACCTGAATGCCCGCCGCCCTCATGTCCCCGATCCACTCCCGGAGCGCCCCGTCGGGCTTCCGGACGGATTTGGGCGCCAGGGTGAAATCCAGGTCGCTGAGCAGCAGCGTCACCCCGGCGCGCTGCAAAAACGCCGGGGTCACGGCGGCGTAGCTGTCAAATACATATTGGGGGACCAGGGAAAAAGACATAGGCGGGTTCCCTCCTGCATAGAGTTTCAATTAGGAATGAGGAATTAGGAATGAGGAATAACGTCTCATTTTGGAAAATTCCTAACTCCTAACTCCTAACTCCTAACTCCTAATTCCTCATTCATAAACAGTATACATCGTTTGAAGTCTGTCCGCAAGGGGGAGAACGACATGCAGATTTATCTGTCCGTGACGCCGGATGGAGCAAGGGAGGCCGGGAGCTTCTGCCGGGCCCTGGCCCATGTGGCCTACCGCATCGGGCCGGGGTCCACGCTGCTGCGGGGCGGCCTGCTGCTGGAAACCCGGGGCGGCCTGCTGTCCGTCAGCGACCGGGAGGCCCCTTTCATCGACGATCCGGAGGCTCTGGCGGAAGCGGCGCTGCGGGAGTGCGGCCGGCGGAACTACGGCGGCGTGCTGCTGGACTTTGAGGAGGCCCCCCGGCGGGACCGGCAGGCCTTTGCGGAGCAGCTGGCGGCGGCGCTGGGGGCCTCCCGCCGGACGCTGTACCTGCCGGAGCGCTGGGCCGTCCCCGGCGGGGTGTCCCTGATCTGCACGGCCATCTCCGGGGGCAATTTTGTCCAGCGGCTGGAGGAGGCCGCCGCCGGAGCCGGAGGCGCGGGACGGCTGGCTCTGGACGTTCAGCGGCTGTGCATGGACTTCCGCCTCCCCGCCCCCAGCGGCGAGGGAGAGCCCCTGAGCCCCGACGTCTTCCGCCGCCTGATGGAGCGGGAGAACCCGGCGGTCTTCTTCTCTCAGGACCTCTGCGCCCGCTACTTCACCTACACCCGGCAGGGAGAAGCCCACTTTGTCCTCTTCGACGACGCCGGCACCCTCCGCCAAAAGCTCCGCCAGGGAGCGGGGATGGGCTTCTCCGCCGCCTTTTTCATGTGGCCGGAGGTCCGGGACATCGCGCCTCAGCTCTTCGCCCGGAACGGGCCCGGCGGCGGGCCGCCCCAGCGCTGAGGGCCATATCCATAAATACATAAAAAAGCCTCTTCCGGGAGAACCTAGCGGAAAATCCACGTCAAGAGGTGTGCATATGAGCAACAAGCGTGTGGGCCGGCGGACCGTGGCCCTGTCCGCCCCGCCCTCGGTGATCTCCTTTGCCAACATCGGCGGCAAAATGGAGGGGGAGGGCCCCCTGCGGGACTACTTCGACGAGCTGAACGAGGATTCCTTCTTCGGTGAAAAGACATGGGAAAAGGCGGAGTCCGCCATGCAGAAAAAGGTGCTTCAGCGGGCGCTGGACCAGGCCCGTCTGAAGCCGGGGGACCTGGACTATGTGCTGGCGGGAGACCTGCTGAATCAGTGCATCGGCTCCTCCTTCGGCCTGCGGGAATTCGGGGTGCCCTTCTACGGGCTCTACGGGGCCTGCTCCACCATGGGGGAATCCCTGTCCCTGGCGGCCATGCTGATTGACGGCGGCTTCGCCGGGAAGGCCGCCGCCATGACCTCCTCCCATTTCTGCACCGCCGAACGGCAGTACCGGATGCCGGTGCCCTACGGCAACCAGCGGACCCCCACCGCCCAGTGGACCGCCACCGCCGCCGGATGCACCATCCTGGCGGCGGAGGGCCCCGGGCCCTATATCACCCACATCACCTGCGGAAAAATTGTGGACAAGGGCATTGCCGACGCCAACAACATGGGAGCCGCCATGGCCCCGGCGGCCTACGACTGCCTCTCCGCCTTCTTCCAGGACACCGGAACCAAGCCCCAGGACTATGACCTGGTGATAACCGGCGACCTGGGGGAGCTGGGCCACAGCATCGTCCGGGACTTCTTCTCCAAAGACGGCATCGACATGGGCAACAACTTCCAGGACTGCGGCCTCCTCCTCTACGACCGGGAGAGCCAGGACATGCACGCCGGAGGCTCCGGCTGCGGCTGCTCCGCCTCGGTGCTCAACGGTTATCTCCTCTCGGGAATGCGGGACGGAAAGTGGTCGAAGATTCTCTTTGCCCCCACCGGGGCCCTGCTGTCCCCCACCTCCAGTTTTCAGGGGGAGTCCATCCCCTCCATCTGCCACGCGGTCTGCCTGTCCATGAAAAAGTGAGCCCAGCCCTCCGCTCCGTCCGGAGCGTTTCCCGAACGCCATGAAAAACCCGCCCTGCCGGTCTGAGCGCGCCGGCAGGGCGGGTTCTTTTCCCCGTGACGCCGCGGGGGTTTTTCGGACCTTCCTCACAGATTCCCCTGCCGGACGGCGGACGGGACGCGGAATGCGCCGCCGCCTTTGGCGCTTTCGCCCAGGGCCGCCAGACGCCTTTCCCGTTGTTTCTGTCAAAAACGTCTCTTGACTATAGTATGATATCGGACTAGAATGTCATCATCAGGTCCGATTTCATACGATAGGAGTGCTGAGCGTTTATGGATACCTGCGAGCTGTTTGGGGCATACATGCGGCTGGACCATGAGATCGACGAATTTTACCACGAGCTGGCCCTGGGGCAGGGCCTGTCGGACAGCGCCTTTGCGGTGCTCTGGAGCATTCTGGAGCTGGGAGAGGGCTGTACCCAGCGGGATATCTGCCGCCAGTTTTTCCTGAGCAAGCAGACGGTGCACTCCTCCGTGCGGAAGCTGGAGCGGGAGGGCATTCTCTCCCTGCTCCCCGGCGAGGGCCGGGAGGTGCGGGTCTGCCTGACGGACCGGGGCAGGGACCTGGCCCGGGAAAAGGTTCTTCCCGTCATGGAAGCGGAGCGGGACGCCTCCGCCTCCATCAGCCCGGAGGAATGGCGGACCATGATGCGCCTGGGGGAACGGTGGCTTGCCGGCTTCCGGGCGGCGGCCGCGGAACGCCTGCACAAAGAAAACTGAGAGGACACGGCAGAATGATATGGCTATTCATCTTTCGGAACACTTCGGATATGGGAAGCTGATTCGCTTCACCTTTCCCACCATCATTATGATGATTTTCACGTCCATCTACGGTGTGGTGGACGGGGTTTTCGTCTCCAACTTCGCGGGAAAGACCGCCTTCGCGGCGGTCAATCTCATCATGCCCGCCCTGATGATCTTCGCCGCCGTGGGCTTCATGCTGGGCACCGGCGGCAGCGCCGCGGTGGCCCGGACCATGGGGGAGGGAGACCTGCCCAGGGCCCAGCGGTACTTTTCCCTGATTATTTACACCGGAATCGCCGCCGGCCTGGTACTGACGGTTCTGGCCCTTTTCATCATGGAGCCCCTCTGCGCCGCCCTGGGGGCGGAGGGCGAGATGCTGCGCCTCTGCGTGCTCTACGGGCGGATTCTGGCCCTGGCCCTGGTGCCCTTTATTTTGCAGAACATGTTCCAGAGCTTTCTGGTGGCGGCGGAGCGGCCCAAGCTGGGGCTGGGCCTCACCGTGGCGGCGGGGCTCACCAACATGCTGGGGGACTACCTGCTGGTGGGCGTTCTCCCCTGGGGCGTCGCCGGAGCGGCGGCGGCCACGGTGGCCAGCTCCCTGGTGGGCGGCGTGGTGCCCCTGATTTACTTCCTGCTGCCCAACAAAACGCCTCTGCGGCTGACGGCGGCACGGCCGGAGGGGCCGGTTCTGAGGCAGACCCTCACCAATGGCTCCTCCGAGATGATGAGCAACCTTTCCATGTCCCTGATGAGCATTCTGTACAATTTCCAGCTCATGCGCCTCATCGGAGAGGACGGCGTAGCGGCCTACGGCGTCATCATGTACGTGGATTTCGTCTTTACGGCGGTCTTCCTGGGCTACTCCATCGGCGCGGGCCCCATCATCAGCTTTCATTACGGCGCAGGCAATCAGGGGGAGCTGCGGAGCCTTCTGGGAAAGAGCCTGCGGCTGACGGCGGTCTCCGGCGTCCTGACAACAGCCCTGGCCGTGGGGACCGCCGCGCCCCTGTCCCATATCTTCGTGGGCTATGACGGCGAGCTGCTGGCCCTCACCGCCCACGGGTTCCAGCTGTTTGCCCTGTCCTTTTTCGGCAAGGCCTTCAACATCTTCGGCTCCGCCTTCTTCACCGCCCTGAGCAACGGCGCTGTTTCCGCCGCCATCTCCTTCCTCCGGACTCTGCTGTTCCAGGTGGCGGCGGTCCTCATTCTCCCCCTCCTTCTGGAGCTGGACGGCATCTGGCTCTCTGCGGCGGCGGCGGAGCTGCTGGCCCTGTTTGTCACGGCAGTCTTTCTCTTCGCCCTGAGAACCCGGTACGGATACGGCGGCCCTCCGCTCAGGGACCGGTCCTCCCCTGACGCTCCCGGTGTCTCCTGACGGCCTCGGCAACGCCCTGGGCGGAGATGGATGGGGCCGTCAGAAAGGGCCTCCTGTACCGGCGTCTCAGCGCCGCCGCGGTGGTCTCACCGATGCAGACGCAGACCGTCCGGTCCGGAACCGTTCCATAGGCCTGGAAATAGAACTCCACGCCGCTGGCGCTGGAAAACGCCAGATAATCCAGGGTCTCCAGCTGTTCCCTGCCGAAGCGCTCCGGGGCGGACCGGAGGCGGTACAAAGGCAGCTCCCGCAGATTCCGGCAGGGGGCCAGGATGCGCCGGAGGGCCTCTCCGCCCTGCCGGGAGCGAACCAGCCAGATGGGCTCGCCGGCCTCCGACGCCTCCAGCAGGGCCCGGGCCAGGGCCTCCCCGGTATAGGTCTCCGGACAGAGGTCGGCGTGAAAGCCGTATTCCCGCAGCGCCGCCCCGGTGGACGCCCCGATGACTGCGAACCGGCAGCTTGCCAATTGCCGCAGGTCGAAGCCCTGGTCAGAAAACGCCTGGAAAAACAGCCTTACCCCGTTTCCGCTGGTAAACGCCACCCATTTTTTTTGTGCCGCGTTTGGGTCTGGGGCTTGCGGGGACCGTTCCCACGCGCTTGAAAGTCCGGCGGTCCCCCGATTCTCCCGCATCGAAATCCCCTCCGGGGCCCGCCGGAAGCCCTCTCCCCCAGCGGGAGAACCCGCCAGCTCCGACAGGTCCGCCGGCAGGGGCTCCGCCCAGGAGCGCTGCACCGTCACCGTCTCCGCCCCCAGGTCCCGGAACAGGCGGGACAGCTTTTCCCCCATGGCCCCGGTCCCCGTCAGTCCCACAAGAGTCCCCTTCAGAGGCCCCCTCTCCCCGGCGGTCCGGTCCGCCAGCAGGTCCATTCCCGCCGTGCCCCCCACCACAATGACGGCAGGGGGCCGGACCGCCGCCGCTCTCTCTCCGATGTCCGCCAGAGTCCCCCGGACCGTCATGGGACAGGGGGCGTTCCCGCCGGAGATCACAGCGGCGGGGGTCCGGGGGTCCATCCCCGCCTCCATCAGGCCCCGGGCCAGCCGGGACAGGCGGCTGAGCCCCATCAAAAACACCAGGGTCCCCGGCAGACGGGCCAGCTCCTCCAGTCCCTCCGGCAGCTCCTCCGCCGTACCGGCGGCGTGGGCGGTGACAATGTGGACGCTCCGGCTGACTCCCCGATGGGTCACAGGGATGCCCGCCTCCGCCGGAATGGCCAGGGCCGAGGACACGCCGGGCACCGCCTCCCAGGGGACCCCGGCCTGATTCAGGGCCTGGGCCTCCTCTCCCCCCCGGCCAAAGAGGAAGGGGTCCCCGCCCTTCAGCCGGACCACCCTTTTCCCCGCCCGGGCCCGGTCGATCAGCAGGGCGTGAATGTCCTCCTGGGCCATGGCACGGCGGCCCAGGCGCTTGCCCGCATAAATTTTTTCCGCCGTCTCCGGGGCGGCCACCGCCAGCTCCGGAGCCAGCAGGTCATCCCAGACCAGCACCTCACAGCTTCGCAGCAGCCGGAGGCCCCGGAGCGTCATCAGGTCCGCCGGGCCGCAGCCCCCGCCCACCAGATATACCTTGCCCCTCATTCCGGCTCCTCCTCCCGTAAAATCGACATGACCACATCCTCCGGCAGGGGGACGCCTCTCTCCAGACAGGCGTCGAACAGCCGGGAGAAAACCGCCCCCCGCCGGGACGGGGCCGGGACCAGGGCCCGCACCCTGGGCCGCAGGCCGGCCAGGTATTCCAGCAGGGCCCCGAAGTTTTCCGGCACCTGGGCGGCCACCCGCTCCTTCATCCACACGGCGGCGCTGGGGCTGGCCCCGCCGGTGGAGACGCCGATGGACAGCTCCCCCTGCCGCACCAGGGCCGGGAACAGGAAGGCGCAGGCCTCCCGGTCGTCCGCCGCATTTACCAGAATGCCCCGCTCCTTGCAGAGGGCGGCGATGCGGCGGTTTTCCTCCGGCGCGTCCGTGGCGGCAATGACAAAAAAACGCCCTTCCAGCAGCTCAGGCCGGAAGGGCATTTTCAGCGCCTCCACCCCCGGCAGGGCCTCCAGCTCCGGCAGAATCTCCGGCGCGGCCACCGTCAGCCGGGGCCCGTAGGGCAGCAGCCGCCGGGCCTTTCCCAGGGCCACGGTCCCGCCGCCGGCGATCAGGCCGCTCTTTCCGGCCAGGTCCACAAAAAAAGGAAAATATGCCACCGTCAGTCCCCCAATTTACAGTAATAGCGCCAGCCGGACGTCCCGGCGCTGCGCTCCAGGGTTACACCCATCACCTCCGCCAGGATTCCGCTCCGGAAAAGCTCCTCCGGCGTCCCCGTCTGGAGCAGCCGCCCCGACCCAAAGACGGCGGCAAGGTCGGCGTACTCCAGCGCCAGGCACAAGTCGTGGAGCGCCGCCGCCACCGCCCGGCCCGACTCCGCCAGCCGGCGGGCCAGGGCCATGGTCTCCAGCTGGTGCCGGATGTCCAGAAAGGTGGTGGGCTCGTCCATGAGAATGGTCTCCGTGTCCTGGGCCAGGGCCATAGCCAGATAGACCTTCTGCCGCTGGCCCCCGCTGAGCTCCGGCAGGGGCCGGTCCGCCAGATCCCCGGCGTCCGCCGCCTCCAGCGCCTCCTGGGCAATCCGCAGATCCCCGGCCCCATACCGCCGGGGATAGCCCAGGTGGGGAAAGCGTCCATGGAGAACCATCCGCCGGGCGGTGATGCTGGGGATGGGCCGGAACTGGGGCAGGCAGGCGATTTTCCGGGCGGTCTGCCGGGGCCCCCACTCCTCCAGAGGCCGCCCGTCCAGAAGCACCCGGCCCCCCAAGGGCGGCAGCAGTCCGGCGGCGGTCCGCAGCAGCGTGCTCTTTCCGCAGCCGTTGGGCCCCAGCAGGGCCAGCACCTGCCCGGGCCGTATGGTCAGGGAGACGTCCTCCAGCACCGCGCCGCCGGGATAGCCCACCGTAAGGCCGCACAGCTCCACCATCCCGCTCCCTCCTTTTTTCCGTCTGCGGCCCTCAGCTCCGGGCCGCCATGCCGCTATTGTATCCTGAAACCGACGGGAATGCAAGAACGGCCCCGGCGGAAACAGACAGTGCCTGCCGTCCGGGACAGCAGGCACTTTTACGCGTCATCAGGTCTATGGGCCTCAGATGTCCCGCCGGCCCTCCATGGCCCGCACGAGGGTGGCGTCGTCGGCAAACTCCAGGTGCCCACCCACGGGGATGCCGTAGGCCAGGCGGGTGGTGCGGACCTCGAAGGGCTTCAGCAGCCGGGCGATATACATGGCGGTGGCCTCTCCCTCGGTGTCCGGGTTGGTGGCCATGATGACCTCCTCCACGCCCCCCTGGGCAACCCGCTCCAGCAGAGGCTTGATGGACAGGTCATCGGGGCCGATGTGGTTCATGGGGGAGATGACCCCGTGGAGCACGTGGTAGAGTCCGTTGTACTCCCGGCTCCGCTCAATGGCCGCCACGTCCCTGGGGTCCGCCACCACGCAGATGGTCCCCCCGTCCCGCCTGGCGGAGGCGCAGATGGGACAGAGTCCGCCGCTGGTGAAGTTCTGGCACTGGGGGCAGCAGGTGATGCTCCGCTTGGCGTCCACAATGGCGTCGGCAAACGCCTGGGCCTCCTGCTCCGGCAGGCCCAGCACGTAAAAGGCCAGCCGCTGGGCGGATTTGCCGCCGATGCCCGGCAGCTTCGCAAACTGCTCCACCAGCTTTTCCAGCGGAGCGGGAAAATATTCCATAGGGGACTCCTGTTCTCTCCTTCTCCGGAGGAGGGTTTTTTGCTTTTTGCTTTTTTGCGCCCTGACGGGGGCCGTTTTCGCGGGGGACCGCCTCCCGGCGGGGGCCGCTGCCGCGGGGAATCACTCCCGTAAGGGCCGTTCCCACGGAGGCCGCCTCCCAGCGGGGCCGCTGCCGCGGGGGCCCAAAGGGGCCAGCCCCTTTGGAATCCCCGTCAGGGGGGACACCCCCCTGAATCCCCCCGATAACGGGGAATTTTTATGGCAAGGCCCCACCCCGGCGCAACCCAACGGAGTGTTTGCGGCGGGGAAAGCTGTCGGAGGGTTCTGCGTCTATCGCCCTCTCATGGTTCTTCCGGCAAAGGGTCCCGGCCTGCCAGCTGGTCCAGAGTCACGCCGAAGTAATCGGCAAGCTCACAAAACTTGCTTACATTCGGTTCCCGTTCTCCGCTTTCATAGCGGCGGTAGGACATGGAAGATATGCCGCAATGAACTGCCACGACTTCCTGACTTTCGTGAAGGCGCTTCCGGCAGATTTTTAAGTTCTCAGAAAAAGCGCTCATAAGTCAACCCTCTTGTTCCGGCAAAGGGTCCCGGCCCGCCAGCTGGTCCAAGGTCACGCCGTAAAAATCCGCCAGGGCCAGGAAAAGAGGAAGCGACGGTTCCCGCTCGTCATTCTCATACCGCTGGTAGCTTCGTTCTGAAATCCGGACTGCCTCAGCCACTGCCAGCCGCGATAGTTTCCGGGCCCTTCGCAAAGCCTGCAAATTTTTTGCGACAATCTCCATTTTGATACCTCAAGACTCTTGACAGACCGCTAATCCATTTGCTCCGGCAAAGCCTCCCGGCCTGCCAGCTGGTCCAGGGTGACGCCAAAATAATCAGCTAAAGAAATCAAAACAGGAAGCGTAGGGTCTCGCAGATTCTTTTCATAGCGCTGATAGGTCATAGCAGAAATCTCCAAGGCTCTCGCCACCGTCTCACGCGATACGTTTTTCTTTTTTCGAAGGGCAAATAAATTTTGGGCTAGAGCTTCCATAACGTCCTCCAAGGACTTGACAGAACATGACCATTCAGCTATAATGGAATATAACCAAACGGTTTAAACCTTATAGATGCGAGGAGCTGGCATGATGCAAGACCTTATAGATTGCCTATATTTCTATTCCGAAGACCACTGCGTCCTCCAGCGTCTGGAGACCCCGGAGTACCGGCGGGCCGTTTGCGGCCTGGAGCGGGACTGGCAGGGGTTCCGGACCCTGCTGACGGAAGACCAGCGCCAACAGCTGGACAGTCTGCTCTCCCGGCAGTTCACGGTAAAGCACCTGGAGAGTCAGGCGGTCTTTCGCTCCGGCCTCTCCATCGGTCTGGAGCTGGCCCGGCTCTGAGGGATTATCCCCGCAGGGCGGCGATGCGGGCGGGGATGTCCTCCGCCTTGTACACGGCGCTGCCGGCCACCAGCACGTTGGCTCCGGCGGCGATGCAGGTCTTGCAGGTCTCCGGGTCCACGCCGCCGTCCACCTCCAGCTCACAGCCGGGGTTCTTTTCGTCGATCAGCTTCCGCAGCTCCGTCACCTTTTCCATCTGCTCCGCCATGAACTTCTGGCCGCCAAAGCCCGGTTCCACCGTCATTACCAGAATCAGCTCCACCTTTTCCAGAAACGGCAGAGCGGCCCCGGCGGGAGTGGCGGGCTTGAGCACAATGCCGGCCCGTTTTCCTTTGGCGTGAATTTTGTCAATGGCAGCATGGATGTTCTCCCCGGTATCCGCTTCCACATGGACCGTCACCAGGTCCGCCCCGGCGTCGCAGAACTGCTCCACATAGCGGACGGGCTCCACAATCATCAGGTGGACGTCCAGAGGCAGGGAGGTGGTGGGACGGATGGACTTCACCACCGGAATGCCGATGGAGATGTTGGGGACAAAGACGCCGTCCATCACGTCCACATGGACGTAATCGGCAGAGGCGATTTTCTGAATATCCCGCTCCAGATTGGCGAAGTCGGCGGAGAGGATGGATGGCGCAATTTTAATCATGACAGACGCCCTCTTTCTGTTGATTTTACTGAATGTTCGGAGTTTGGTCCCGGAGCCGGTCCCGGAAGCCCGGTGACCCCGGACAGCGCCCCGGCATAGGATGAACCAAGCGGCCAGGTCGCCCCCGCCGGAAGCCCCGCACTCCCCGCAGCGTCCGTCCACGGGTCCGGCGCCGCCGCTTTTGAGATAGCGGGGACCGGCGCGCCGGTCCCCGCCCCGGCTTTTTCAGCGGCTGGGTTATCCGGTTGTCTGGTCATCCGCGTTCCGCGAACCCGCAGGACCTTTCGCAGGACCTTTCCGGCGGGCTCTTTTCTTGAACAGTGTACCAGAGTCACGGCCCAAAAGCAACCGGTTTTTTGCCGGGGGCGTATCCGCTCACGCATTTTATCAGGAGGATAAAATACTGGGAGCGCTGTCCCTTTTTCGGAAGCGCCAAATTCCCGGAAGACGGGCCAGAGGACCGGGGCCAGGGGACAAGCCTCCGCCGGTCCGGTGAAAAAGAGTGCCGCTGTTGCAAATACATCCATAAAATTCCGCCGGGGTGGTATACTATAGAACTGCATAAGCTGAAAAAGCCGGGAAGGGAGGCTGTCCAATGTCTTATGATGTATTGGTCGTCGGCGGCGGGCCGGCGGGGCTGTCGGCGGCGCTGAATGTGCGGGCCCGGGGCAAACAGGTCCTGGTGATTTCCAACCCTCTGGAGGAAAATCCCCTCTGGCGGGCGGAGCGGGTGGACAACTGTCTGGGGCTCCCCGGACTCTCCGGGGCGGAGCTGCTGCGGATTCTCCGCCGCCACGGGGAAGAGGCCGGAGCGGAGTTCCGGGAGGGCCGGGTCCTCAGCGCCCTGCGCTCCGGAGAAGAGTGGTATGTCAGCGTCGGGCCGGAGATGGAGCGGGCCGGGGCGGTGGTGCTGGCCTCCGGGGCCCTGCGGGGCGCCGGGAAAAAGTTCCCCGGAGAGGAGGCCCTTCTGGGCCGGGGCGTCAGCTACTGCGCCACCTGCGACGGAATGCTCTACCGGGGCCGCCGGGTGGCGGTGCTGGGGTTCAGCGCCTCCGCCCAAAAGGAGGCGGAATTCCTTCGGGGCATCGGCTGTGAGGTCCTCTGGTTCGACCATCCCAGGGACTGTGTGATTTCCGGCAGGGACCGGGTGGAGTCCGTGACCTGCGGCGGGGTGACGGAGGAAGTGGCGGGCGTGTTCCTCCTGCGGCCCTCCGCAGCCCCCGGGGAGCTGTTCCCGGGCCTGGCCCTGGACAGGGGCTTTGTGGCGGTGGACCGGCATATGAGCACCAATCTCCCCGGCCTCTTTGCCGCCGGGGACTGCACCGGCGGACCCCTGCAGATTTCCAAGGCCATCGGGGAGGGCCAGGTGGCGGGACAGTCGGCGGCGGCCTTTGTCCCAGTATAACGGCAGACTGTGCCGGCAGAACTTATAACAAGTAAAAAACGCCGGAAAACAACGAAAAGGAGCGATTGCAATGGCATTGCAGCATTTGAAAACCGAAGGATTCGACGCCGCCGTGGAGGCGGCCCCCCTGGCCATGGTGGATTTCTGGGCCGTCTGGTGCGGCCCCTGCCAGATGCTGGGCCCGGTGATGGAGGACCTGGCGGGACACTATGAGGGGAAGGCCCTGGTTGCCAAGGTTAACGTGGACGAGGAACCGGAGCTGGCCCGGCGCTTCGGCGTCATGAACATCCCCACGGTGGTGTTTTTGAAGAATGGCCGGGAGTTCGAGCGGAAGGTGGGGGCCTATCCGGCGGAGGTCTACGCCGGGGTGCTGGACGGGGCCCTGTAAGAACCCGTGTTCATAGCCGGGGGACGCCGGACGGGCGGGAATTTTTCCTGTCAGACAGGGAGGTCCTTCGCGGTCCCCAGCAATCCTGACGGATTGCCGGGGAAACCGGCGCGGTGTGGCAGAAAAAGCCCGTTCAGACAGCGTTCAGCGGTTGTGGATACAGGTTCTGCGGCAAACGTCGAAATTCCCGGCAAAGGGACCGGTCAGAGGACCGTCCCCTTCAGGGATGTGCAGGGGACGCCTCCCCCGGCGGCCTACTGACGGCAATTATGAAGGCTGTTATAAATCCGGACAGTCAAAAAGAGGGGGCGGACCGCCTCCTCTCTGCTTTCAGAATCCGCCGGAGGGCCAGGGGGTCCGGCTCTCCCGGGAAAGGTGGAATCTGCGTGAAAAAGAGAACGAAATTGGGGGCTGCCGCCGTGCTGCTGGCCGCTTTTTACTGCGTCTCTCTATGCAGGTGTGAGCTTCTGACCGCCGCCCACGGGCACGAGTTCGAGGGGCTGGAGCTGAACACCGGCCTGCTGGAGCGGTCGGACTCCCTGAAGGTTCTGGACTACTCCGGCACGGAGGCGTCCATATACTATGTAGGCCCGGGCCGGAGCTATGGGAATGTACTCCGCTTTTCCAGCAGCAGCGGAACCGGTCCGTGGGAGCTGACCGGCTGGAACACGGTCTGGTCCAGAAACGGCAGCGCCGGCGGATTCGTATGGCCCTATATTCGCTGACCCTGTGCCGCAGTCAATCTAACGCCAGGAGGAGGCCCCGGGGCCTCCTCTTTTGCTGCGTCCAAAGGGCGCTCAACTCAGAAGACTGTCCAAAATCCCCTGGGAAAACCGCTCCAGCCGCTCCCCCACCCCCGGCAGGCGGAGGGCCGCCCCGGCGTCGTTGGCGGTCTCCAGCAGGCAGGCCTTCGGCGGCAGCCAGAAGCCCTTGTTCAGGCACAGGGCCGACACCGCCTGACTGGCCACGATGTCCCCGCCAGAGTAGCCGGAGACCACGATGGCGAAAACCGCTTTGTCCTCCAGAGAGACGGTCCGGTAGAGGGCCGTCAGCCGGTTCACGGCGGCGGTGAGGTTGGCGGAGAGGGCATCGTTGTAGTTGGGACAGAGGAGCACCACGGCGTCCGCCTCCCGGATGGCGGGATAGACCTCCTGGACCATGACGCCGCCGTAGAAGCAGCCCCCCTGCTCGCCGTAGTGGAGGCAGGTGGTGTAGGGACAGCCGCCGCAGTCCTCCAGCGTCCCGTTCCGCAATCCGATCTCCCGGATCTCGCAGGCCCCCTCCAGCCGCTCCCGGCACCGGCTCCACAGGTCCAGGGTATTGCTGGTCCGGCGACTGGAGGCGTGGAGCACCAGCAGCCGGGGCCGCGTCCGCCGGGGCGGCGTGAAGTTCAGCACCCGGTCCGCCAGATCCCGGACCGCCAAACGATAGGCCCCCATGAGGTCACAGCCGGCATTTTTCGCCTGGACCGTGAAATTCCGGAGACTGCCAGTGGCCTCCGTCAGGGGACGGCCCGGAAAGGTACAGCCCGCCAGATTGGCCGCCAGCACCAGCTCCCGGCCCGCCGCCTTGGTGTAGAGGTCCCCGGCCCCGTCGACAACCACGCCCCCCACGCTGCCCCGGAGACAGCCGGGATGGGTGCGCAGATAGGCCAGCAGGCCGCACAGGCCGCAGTTCACGCCTCCCTCCGGCAGGGAGAAGGCGAAGAGAATCCGCCGGTTTTGAAGGGCCCCCTCCGCCCGCTCATAGGAGAGCTTCCGCCCCTCCAGAGCGGCGGACAGCACCTCCCCCAGACGGCCCTCCAGGCGGCCCGGTCTTCCGGCGTGGATGATGGTCAGCTCCGGCTCCATGACGCCTCCTTTCCGCCCCTCAGCCGGGGACATAGCAGGTATAGCAGGCCACGGCATCGCTCAGGGCCTTGCAAAGGGTCAGCACCGGCAGCAGATACAGGGCCAGGGCATAGTTCCACCGCCGCCGCCGCGACCGGGCCAGGTACGCCCAGGAGAGCACCACCGCCAGCACGGCAAAGAGCTGGATGAACACGGTGGTGTTCTCATAGAGCCGGACGGGTGCGTCCGCCGCCGGAAGTCCCGTCAGCAGGGCGCACAGCGCCGCCAGGGCCAGCAGCAGGTATTGAGACCAATTCCGATGATTCATCCGTCCTCATTCCTCCATGGCGTGCAGGGCCGCCTCCGTCTCCCGGAGGCGGGCAAACAGGGCGTCGGGCAGCTCCAGGGTCTCGATGTCCAGGCCGAACCGGGTAAACCGGTTCCTGCAGCCGAACCAGACGCCTCCCAGAGACACGGAGGAGCAATGCCACTCCCCCCGGAGGGCCAGCAGCAGCTGCATGGCCCCGGAGGACACGGCGGGGGCCACATAGGGCTTGAAGCCCAGGTCCCGGACGCGGAGATTGGCCTCCAGAGCCAGCCCTGTCAGCTCCCGGGACAGGGCATCATCATAGCCCTCCACGGAGTTGGCGATCACCAGCCCCGCCCCGTGGGGGCCGAAGCTCCGGCCCTCGGTGAGGAAGGAGGCAAAGCGGGGGTCCTGTTTGGCGAACCAGGCCGCCCGGGCGTTCATCACCCCCAGGCCGAAGCCCTGTATCTGCTCCGGCAGAAGGCCCTGAAGGTCCAGATACTCCGTTTCCGCATCCACATTGGAGGCCCACCACGCCGCCTGGCACAGCTGGTCCACCGGGTCGCTGAGGACCATGAAGAGCCCCCGGAAGCCTGCCGCCCTGGCCTGCCGGGCGAAGGACTCCACCAGGGGCCTGTTGGCCTCCAGCTGGGCCATGCGCACGTCCTTCACCCCGCTGCCCACCGGCGGGACGGCCCTGGCGGCGGCGAATATGAACACGTCGCAGTCAAACAGCCGCCCCGGTTCCACCGCCTCCACCTCCGGCAGGGCGTCATAGTCCCAGGGCCAGGCAATCTGTCCCATCTCCGTGACCCACCGGGCCACGGTGTTTTCATTCAGGTCGCAGATGCCTATCGTGGAAATCACATCGCCCCCCAGCAGCTTCAGCGCAGTAAGCAGAACGCCTCCCACGTCCCCCACGGCCAGCAGGTGGACCCGCTTTTTCCCCGGCCTGGAGGCGGTGAATTCCAGGGCCCGCCGCCACCGGGGGTGGCCCAGATTCACCGCCGTGAGCCGCCCCGCCTCCAGAGGGGCCCGGACCTCTGGGGGGAGCTCCGCCGGGGGCCCCATCCGGCGGGGGTCCAGCCAGACCGCACCGGTCTGTTCCGCCGTCAGCTGCCGGGAGTCCGTCACCCGCCAGGCCGCGAAATTCCAGACGGGCTCCCGCCGGACCAGAAACAGCTCCGGCGTCCCCCCCGTTCCGGGAGGCAGAGGCAGGTCCTCCAGGCCGGACACAGCCTCTTTTCCATCTATGGCATAGTGATACAGGCTTTGCTTCATGGCAACCTCCGTGTACTATTCAGGAATTAGAAATTAGGAGTTAGGAATTAGGAATGACTGAAATAACGCGGCAATTCCTAATTCCTCATTCCTAATTATTTCAAAAGTTCCTTCATCCGCTCCAGCTGCCGCAGGTCCCCGTCCAGACACACGGAGGCGGAGAGGCTGGGGTCGTAGCGCAGGGCCCGGCCCTTGTCCGGGCTCAGGGGGAGAATCACCGCCTCACTGAGGCGGGGCAGGGTCAGGTTCCGGGCGTAGCGCTCCCGGTAGGACCGTTCCAGAGCCAGGAGGATATCCCGGCTGTTCCGGATGCAGGTCCGGGAGAACTCATAAACCGCCTCCCGTCCGCTCTCCCGGTAGAACCGGGGGAAGGCATAGGGCAGAATCAGGTTCACCGCCGGCACCAGGCCCGGCACCGAGGGGGCCGCGCCGCCCACGGCGTCGCCGCCGATGAAGGGATACATGGTGGACTCCACGAACCAGGCCCGCATATCCGGCACGAAGTATACGCTGTCCACCTGCCGGTCCCGGGCGGACATCAAATCCCGGCCCCGGCCCGAGAGAAGGCCCACCACATAGCGGTCAATCTCCAGACCCTCCTGCCGGAACAGGGGGTCCAGCACGCCCACCCGGTTGCCGGAATGGAGCAGGTCATCCACCAGCATCACCGGACGGCGGAAGGAACGGATGGTGCGGATCTGGCTCTCCAGCGGGGCATAGCCGGGGAAGGCGGCGATGGTGAAGCTGTGGAGGTCCGGGGCAAAGACCTTGTCGGTGTGGATGGTCTTGGTGACGGTGTTGGGCACGGCGTTGCCCCGGAGAATCTTGCCGAAGGGCACGCACATCTTCGGGCCCAGAACCCTGGGGGTCTGGGGCTCGGCGGGAACGCCGTTTTCCTCCGTCAGCTTCCGGACCAGCCGGTGGTAAATGACCTCGGCGTTGAGGGACAGCACCAGCTTCCCGGGGTACAGGCCGCAGACGGCGGTCTGAAAGCGGAAATGGGCCTGCTGGATGGCGGAGAGGACCTGCCGGTCCGAGGAAAAGGGCTCCTTCAGCGTGGTGGCGATGTTCTGCACCAGCACCGCCGGGGAGCGCATGTCCACCAGCAGCAGGGGCCGGGGACTGCTCAGGTCCTCCGGGGCCCGGAGGAAGCCCTGGCGGCCCAGCATCTCCAGCGTATCCGGCGGAGCCGCCCCCCACCAGACGGCATAGCCGCAGTCCTCCGCCACCGCCTGGGACAGGGCCTCGGTCAAGAGCAGCTGGCGGACGTCGTAGTTCCCGCCGGGGGTGCGGACGGCGTACAGCCCCGTCAGCAGCTGGATGCGGCCCGCCGTGCGGGTGCGGACGTAGTTTGCCAGCTCCTCGCTGCCGAAGGCGTCATAGAGCCCGGCGAAGTTGATGACCCGGGAGGTCAGCAGGCCCAGCACCCGGGGCCGGGGTCCGGCGGCCCGGAGGACAAACAGGCTGTCCCTGGGGTCCGGCGGAGGCAGGGCCCCCAGCGCGCCGGAGAGCTCCGCCCACAGCGCCGGGTCCGTCCCCTCCCTGTGGGAGAAGTCCAGGAGGCTGGCCCGGACCAGCTGCTTGTACTGCGGTTCCCGGAGATAGAGGCTGTCCCGGTAAATGAGGTCCTGAACCGTGGGGTCCACCAGGTTGGAGATGTCCCGGCCCAGGTCGATGTTCTCCCGGATGCGGGTAGAGCTGATGTCCTCCAGATGGGTGGGCAGCTGGAGCTGAATCACCTTGCCGGAGATGCAGGAGAGGTCCGTCTCAATCTCCCGGCCCTCGGCGTCGCTGGAGCGGCGGAAGACGATGTGGTTCAGGGAGTGGACGGAGTCCTCCCGGGGCGGGGCCCTGTAGGACGAGGCGTTTGCCACCACGTCGGACCCCACCGCAAGATACAGCTCCCGCCCGGCGAAGACCTGCCGGAGGGCCCTCAGATCGTCGGGGGTGGCCAGGTTCACGGGGATGTCGTGGGGGAAGAGGTAGACGTCGAACTCGTCCGCCACGGACATGCTGACAATCTGCCGCCGGATCAGGGAGGGCTGGGCCTTCTTGGACCAGGAAAATTCGTCCACAGCCAGGTATACCTCCATCCCCAGGTCCCGGATGGCGGTGACGATGCCCTTGTGGGAGAGGGAAAAGGGGTCGAAGGTGCCGGGGAAGAAGGCCGCCCGGGACCGCTCCTCGAAGATGAAGGGCCCGCTTTCGATGCGGTGGCTGACGGCGAAGCGGTAGATATGGGAGAGGGCGGCGGCGGTATAGAAGAAAGTCAGCTCCTGTTCCGGCTGCTCGTAAATCAGGAAGAGCAGCTTCTTGGCCAGCAGGGTGAACAGGCTGGTCTTATCGTCATAGCTCAGCGTCCCGGAGGCAAACAGCCCTTCTCCCAGCACCCGCAGGGCCTCCTGCCGCACCGGCTCCATGCAGGAGGCCAGGCCCTTGAGCAGCAGCCCCGCCATTTTCTTCCGCCGCCGGGTCAGGGCCTCCCCGTCCTCTCCGAAGCGGCGGCCATAGACGGCGTAGTGCTCCAGCATGGCCCCCACGGTGGACAGGGCGGCGGCGGCCACGCTGGCGGAGGAGGACGAGAGCAGGCGGAGCATTTCGCTGACGACCTCGTCCAGCTCCCTGGGGGGCAGCCACAGGGCGAACTGGCCCAGGTACTGGGGAATATACTGGGACAGCTCCGCCTGTCCGGTCTCCAGGGCCTCGGACAGCTCCACCGCCACCTCGTTCCGCCGGTCCGGCGTCAGCAGGGGGGCAATCTCCAGCAGGGCCGACCCGGCCATCCGGCGGACCACGATGTTCTCGCTGACCTTTAGCAGATTGGAGAAGTGCGTGGCGATGTGGAGGGTGCTGGTGGCGTCCCCCTCCCTGGCCAGGTCCAGCAGGTAATCCACACCCACGGCCTTCAGCACCCAGGGGGTGGCAGTTTTCAGGTTGTCCAGAAACACGCCGCTGTCGGCCTCTGTCTGCTCCGGAGCCGGGGTCTTCAGCCCCAGGGCCCGGCCCAGGCGGGACTGGAGATAGCGCAGGGGCGTGCTGGAACGGCAGTCCGCCGCCGCGGCCGCCGCCCGGATGGGCCCCCGCTCCGCCTGGGACAGCACCGGCAGCAGCCGCCGGGCCAGGCGCATGGACGCCGCCTGCTGAGGGGCCTCGCCGTTTTCCAGCCAGCAGGCGGCAAAATCCGCCAGGCGCAGCCGGTCCCGCCGGTCCAGCCGCTCCATGGGCAGGTTCAGCGCCGTATTCATCAGGGCAAAGGCCCCGTCGGCGTCCACGGACCTGGGGGACTGGTAGTGGCGGAACAGCAGCTCGGAGAAGCGGAGGAAATCCTCCCGGTCGCAGCTCCCCAGCAGGGCGTCCGCCACGGTCTTGGCCTGATAACGGATCATGCTGATCTGGCGGGGGGTCAGCCGGTGGTCCGGGTGAATCAGCTTTTCCAGGTACTCCGCCCAGAGCTCAAAGGGCCGGTCCTCCTGGGAGCTGGGCTCCACTCCCCGGGGCAGCTCCTTTTTGTAGCCGGAGAGGAATTTTGCCAGAATCCGCCCCATAAGGGCGGCGGCCTGGCGGCGGATGTCGCCGTCGGGCAGCAGCAGCAGTTCATAGAGGAATTCCAGGGTCTGTTCCTTCTGCTCCACGCTGAGGTAGGTGAAATACTCCCCGAAAATGGAGACATAGGCCCGGATACGGGCCGGGTCCTTCTCCCCCCGGGCGGCCTCCAGGGTGCCCACGAACAGCCGCTCCCGGCTCAGCCGGTGCATCAGGCGGATGTTGTGGTCCACGGCGGTGCGCCGCAGGCCCAGCACCACGTCGTCCTCGTTCATCAGGGCGATGGTCTTCCGGGGCAGGGCGGGCCCCCCCTCCGTCTCCAGGGTAGTGTCCACCCCGTAGTTCACCAGGTATTCCTCAAAGTCCCGGAGCTTGGAATAGACATAGGAATAGCGGCGGCGCTTGGCGCCGTCCACGTTGTCCAGCTTGCTCAGAATCACGTCGAAGGCGTCCCGGAGGGAAAAGAGCCGGGCGATTTCATGCCCCTGCCCGTCCCGCTCCTGCTTCACCCGGAAATCGGCGTACACCAGAGCCAGGGACTCGGAGGACAGATTCTCAATCTCCAGGTCCCACACCGAGTGGTTGGCGGCCACCCGGCCCAGGGCCGTCAGGCCCCGCCAGGTAAACCACTGGTCGGTGTAGTAATAGTGGAGGTAGGGCACCCGCTCACCGGGCCGGCACCCGAATTTGCCGATGTCGTGGCCCGCCGCCGCCCCGGAGATCAGCCCCAGGTCGATGAGTCCGCCGTTCCGGCGGAAGGTCCGGGAGACCATCATGGACACATGGTGGACCCCGGCGATATGCTCACAGGTGCGGAAGGGGGTCACCTCCCGGCCCAGGCGCAGCAGCTCATAGACGTATTCCTCCCGCCAGCGGCGGAGGAACTGGCGGTACTCTGCCGCCACAGCGCTGCCCTTCAGTTCCTCCTCGGTGCAGAAATCGAAGTCCAGCCAGAAATCAAAGGGCAGGGCCTCCCGCTCCGCGTCAAAGAGGGTCCGGAGAAACTGGAGGAAGCACAGGGCCCCGTCCCGCTGTCTGGCGCTGAAGGTCCGGTCCTCCCGGGGGTAGAGGAGGGACACTGCCGTCCGGTAGGCGCAGAGGGCCCACCCCCCTTCCGGCTCGGGGGCGATGCGGTCCAGAAAGGGGCGAAAGACTGCCAGAACCCTGCCGCAGTCCAGCCGGGCGGCAATGGGCAGCAGAGGGGCCAGCAGGCCGGCCCAGTCCGCTCCGTCAAAGAGGGCGGCGGCGTCCGCCTGGGGACAGTGGAGCTTGCGCAGGAATACCTCGTCCTGAAAGGCCCCGCTCATCGCCGTGCAGAGGCTGTCGTATTGTTCCATGGGGTTCCTCCGTTCCGCCCGGTGGGCCGGTGATTTTGAGCTTTGCTCTCAGTATACCGCAGTTCGGGGCCCGGGGGAAGGGGGAAACGGAAAAAACGGGCCGTGTTCCGCCGGAGGATTTTTTGTGGGGGGCCGCCCCGGTGATTCAGAGCTGTCCGTTCACGCATTTCATCAGAAGGAGGCGCGGGGTGGATGCGCCCGCCCTTTCAATTGTGCCGGGCTCCCGGGAGACAGACAGAGCCCCTGCATAAAGCGCCTTGCTCTTCCGCTCCGCCTGTGCTATGATGAAGAAACCAATTCACAACGGGGGGACGGCTATGAGCGTCTATTTTTACGGCTGCGTCACACTGGACGGCTATCTTGCCGCCAGGGACCACTCGCTGGACTGGCTCTACCAGACCGGCACCACGGCGGAAACCGGCTATGAGGATTTTTACAGCCGCATGGACGTCACCCTTATGGGACGGCGGACCTTTCGGGAGCTGGAGAAGCTGGAGGACCCGGCGGCGGCCTATCCCACAACGGAAAACTACGTCTTCACCCACAGGCCTCTGGAGCAGCGGGGCTTTCTCGCCGTCTGCCAGTCCCCGGAGTCCCTGGTGGAGGCCCTGGGCCCGGAGAAAAACATCTGGGTTGTCGGCGGAAATACCATCCTGGCCCCGCTGCTGGAACGGGATCTGGTGGACCGGCTCATCATTCAGATTGCCCCGGTACTGCTGGGGGACGGCATCCCGCTGTTCACCCAGACGGAGGCCCTCCGCCGGTTCCGGCTGGAGGCGGTCCGGAAATGCGGGCCCTTCGCGGAGCTGGTCTGCGGCAGGCCATAGCGCACCTTCCCTGCCGCCGGGGCAGATACAGCGGCCTTTCGGGCGGAAAAACGCGGTCCTGCATCCGGCCCGTCTCCATGTGCGGCCTCCTGGGCGGAAGGCCCTACCGGTTCAGACTCTTCCGGCTTATCTGCCGGCAGCCCGGTATCATTTGGGGGAAACGGGCGGGCGCAGAGGCCCGCCCCTGCAGGCGTTCCTTCAGACGCAAAGCCCCCCTGCACCCCCTCCACCCAATAAAATCCATGAGTGGACACTCCTCCCGCTAAAATTGTGTTGACAACCGGGGCTATGTATGCTATGATACTTAGCGTGCTCAAGGCGCGGATCACCTTCCCTGTGGAGAGATGTCCGAGTGGTTGAAGGAACCGGTCTTGAAAACCGGCGGTGCGCAAGTGCCCGTGGGTTCGAATCCCACTCTCTCCGCCAATTTCTTCGTTAACTTTTTCGCACACCTTTTCCCGCCGACAAGTGAATCATGGACACGCAGAAGTACCCAAGTGGCCGAAGGGGCTCCCCTGCTAAGGGAGTAGGCTGGATAAAACCGGCGCGAGGGTTCAAATCCCTCCTTCTGCGCCAAGCCGGAGCAAGCTGCATATCGCTTGCTCCGGCTTTTTTCAACAGTCAGAGCGCGCTCATTCCGCTGCTCCTCCTCTCCAAACCGCAGCCGCTTTACCGGGTTGCAGTTTGGTTTTGGGTATAAACATTCTGGAAAATTCAATTTTACTTACTCCAGTTCAGAAATTCCCGCCGCTGTGACCTTTCCGGCTCCGCCGAAAACTGCACGATGGCGGGAATTTCTTCGCGTTCCGCCGGGATTCGCCGGATTCCCGGAGGAGAGGGAACAGGAAGACACAGGCAATGGACCGCGTCTATTTCATCAGGAAGGGACAGGTCAGGCATTTTTACCGCTGTAATCTTTCCCGCCTGCGGATGGAAACCGGCGCTAAGTTGGGAATTATTTTGCTTCCCCCGCGGACCGCTTTGTGGGGTTCGCGGGGAAGTGCTCGATTCGAGGGTCTTATGCAGGGGCCGGGCTCTGTCCGTCCTGCTTTCAAAAACGGGGCGGGGCAGAGCCCGCCCCCCGTTTACCACTCCTGCCGCGCCGCCGCGGACGCCTTTCGTCCCCGGCGGTCTTTTCCTCTCTCCTCCCCGGATGCGGTCCCGGCGTCTCCTTCTCCCCCTATAACACGGCATCCCGTGGGGCGTCTCACAAACGAGACGCTCCACGGGATGTCTTCATGCCTTATTTGCTTCTGCGTTTTTCAGACGCCGGGACCAGGACCGCCAGGCCCAGCAACGACGCTGCGGCCAGAGCCATCCAGAGGCCCGTGCTGCTGTCGTCCCCGGTTTCGGGAACCAGGTTCCAGAGCGGCACTTCCTCGTCGGGAACGTAAACCCACTCTTCCTTCTCGGGGTCCCACACCTTCACATAGGTCTTGGGCACGCCGTCCTCCCAGATGGTGATCTCACCGGGGCTGTTGGGGTCGTTGGGGTCGGGCAGCTCCGTGGGGTACTCCGGTTCCGTTGGGGGCTCCTGAGGCGTTTCCGGCGGAATCTCCGGCGGCGGAGTCTCAGGGGGCGTCTCCGGCGGGGGATTCTCCGGCGGCGGGGTTACCGGCGGGGGAGTCGGGTCCTTCGGAGGCGTACCGCCGCCCGGCGGGGGATTCTCCGGCGGGGGAGTCGGTTTGTCCGGAGGCGTATCGCCGCCCGGGGTGCCCTCATTGCGGAAATAGCGCAGGATGATGATTTCATTTCCTTCCTTGGTAGAGGACGCCCACTCCATGTTTGTACGGCGGCTGTATCCGCCCTTTCCGTCGGAAATGCCATAGACCACATCATAGTAATCATATTGATAGGTCTTGTTGTCTCCAACCGGCTGCCAGCTCTGTTTCCAGTCGTTTTCCGTACCCTTGTAGACATTGCCCAGCGGGGCGGAAATCGTCTCGATGTTCCGTGCGCCCTCAAAGGTATACGTATGTCCCTCGTCGCTGCTGAGGGTACCGGAGAAGGATTCGCCTTCCTTCGTCTCAAGGGCAGACGGCTCCGCCTCCCACTCCGGAAGCTCCTCGATTCCATCGGTCTCCTGAGCCGGGTCATTCTCCCCAGGCTCATTGGTTTCCGGCTCCTGAGACGGGTCGTTCTCCCCAGGCTCGCCGGTTCCCTGACGCAGGATGTCCTCCGCAGCGCCTGTCTCCGCCTTCACCTTCGGGAGCTCATTGGAATTCCCCTCCTGAACGGGAGCGGTGTCCCCGGGTTCTTCGGTCCCCTCGTCCTGGACGGGAGGCGTATCCTCGGCTCCGCCGGTTCCCTCGTCCTGGACGGGAGGCGTATCCTCGGCTCCGCCGGTTCCCTCATCCTGAGCGGGAGGGGTGTTTCCGGGTTCTTCGGTCCCCTCGTCCTGGACGGGAGGCGTATCCTCGGCTCCGCCAGTTCCCTCGTCCTGAACGGGGGGAGGCGCTTCGGGGCCGCTGTCCTCGGGCTCCGGAGCCGCGGGCTCTTCCTCAGAGCCGTCTCCGACGCCGCCCTGGTCCTCCACATCCTCCTGATAGTAGTACTCGTGGACAATCTGGTAAGAGCCGGTGGTCTCCTCCGACCCGACTTCCCGGTAATAGCGCAGGATGATGATATTCTGTCCGTCCTCTGTGGCGGGAACGCCGTCCGCGCCGCTGTTGGGCCAGTAATGATAATGGTTTGGGTCATTCTTATCCGAGACGCGATTCAGCTCTATGGGCGGGGCGTCGTGATCGTCGGTCAGCGTGCCGTAGCTGGGCGGGTTTTCATAGACATAGCGGTAGGTCTTTTCACTGCCCGCCGGCTTGTAATCAGGCCGCAAAGTGACATTCTTGACGGAGTATTTCATTCCCAGCTGGCCGGGCACGGTGGTGATTGCGCTGGTGCCCTCCCAGTGGTCGCCCTCGGCATCCCGGAGGTAGTACACGTGGACATATTTGTAGCTGCCCTTCTGGTTCTTTTCCAGCACCCGGAAATAGCGCAGAATGAGAATCTGTCTCTCATCCTCAGTAACTCCGATGAGCTTTTGACTGCCCAGCGTATCGTCCGAGCGGTAATAGAGCGTTTTGCCGCTGCCCTTTTCCGTGCCCTCGTTCAACGGGTGGAAATCCGTGCTGGACCCGGGCCCTTCCCAGGATGTTTCTTTCACATATCCATAGGCGTTCTTCTCGGGCATATACTCATAGGTATAGGTCTGCGGCTTGCCGTCCGAGCCGGTGAACCTGAAATTCGGTTCCTTTGCGACATCGAGGGAGCCGTAGAACTCATTCGCGTCGTTCCGTCCGCCCACCGTGGTAATGGGGCTGTTTCCCTCGTAGTGATAGACCCCGTTCTCGTCCCTCAGATAGTACTCGTGGACGTACCGGTAGCCCAGGGTACCCGGCGTGAACACGTTGGTAAAGGTCACGGTGGCACTGTTGTTCCCCGGGTTTGCGGAGACACCGGCCTGAACCTGGCTGGTGTCGCTGCACGTCAGCTGGAACACCTCGGTCATGTCGTCCGTGGGCGTAACTTTGTATTCGCCCTCTGGGAGGACGATGCTGTTGTTGCTCGCCCCCGCCTTGAGGGTCACGGTCCCTACGAGCTTAGAGGGGTAGACATCGGTCTGCACAATCTCAAAGGTATAGGTCCGGCCTCCGTCCTGGGTGCTCTGCGGCTTCGTGATGGTCAGCTGGCGGTTGCCCTTCACGGTAAGCTCAAAGGCCTTTCCCGCCTCGTTGGAGCCGAAGGGGTCGCCGGAAATCTTCATGGTAAAGCCGTCCGGCTGGTCCAGGTTCACCTTCTCCATCAGGAGATAACTGCCCGCCTCCAGATCCTCTATTCTGCGGGTTTCGCCAGGGGTCAGGGTCAGCGTCTCAGCAGCTCCGTCTTCCTCCTTCCGGAGCTCATAGGTGTAGGTGATCTCGTTCGCGCCGGGTTGGCCGGAATCGACCGTCGGCGCGGTAATCTCCATCCAGCCCCGTTCGTCTACGGTAAAACTGTAGTTTCTGTTTGCATCGGCAAGTTTTTTTGCGTCATACTCCTTAATGAAGCTTGTGTTCTCGGTCCACTGAAGCTGTAGCCTCTCAGGCGCCGGTGCGTTTTGAGGGTTCTGGATATTCCAGACACCGAACCAGAGTTTATCTTGATAAGGTGTAAATTCCTTCGCGCTGCTGTACTGCGTATATGCCTTTTTATCCTTGGAAGACCAATAGGTGTATGAATTCGTGTCTTCGCCCTTATACTGTCCGTAATACATTGTATAGGTCACAGTGGAAGGAACCCGCTGCCATTCCCCGTTTTTGTCTCGATACTGCATGGGGCCAAAACTGAATTTATCTATATGATCTCCCCTAGCTTCAAAGTAATACAACCTTTCCTTCGCTGCCGTATTGGGGGTGAAATTTTGGCTCCATAAGTATTTTGTTACGTTTTTTTCCTCCGTCTCCGGCACTACTACCTTAAAGGCGGTGGGCACATCGGTAACGCGGTACTCCGTCACCTCATACTCGCCCCGGGGCAGGTTTTCTAGCGTATAGGCCGCTCCGGACTCGACGGCCTCGGTGGTCCGCTCCGTAAACTTCTCGTCATCTTTCAGGTTGTTAGGACCCACCTGCTTGACCGTGTAGTAGTGCTTCCCGCCGTCGCCGGCTGTGCCGCCTGCGGTAATCACCAGCCTGCCGGGACTGCTGTTGATGTAGAAGGTACCGGTTTCTCCCGCCGTGACCGTCTGTTTCCGCTCTCCCAGCTGGATGTTATAGCCGGAGACGGACAGGTCCTCGATGGTATACTTCCCCGCCGAGAGGCCGGTCCACCGATGGCCATCTTCTCCGGGAACCAGCGTCACCGTCTTGTCAAACGCCTTCCAGTTGCCGGGCTTGACTACCTCGTCATCCTTCCAGGGCCATTCGCTGCGAATCCGGAAGGCAGATTCGGTGGTAACATCCACAGTATTGCCCGAGGTGTCCTGCTTTGTCCCGGGCCGGGAGATACTGATTTTGCCGTTGCTGTTCAGGTTCCGAATCTGGGGGCTTTCCTTGAACAGGACGGTGGTTTCAACCCGGGAGTCGCCCATATTGTAATCAATGCCGCCCACCTCGATGGTATGTTCGTTGGTAATCTCCGTCACCGTGACATAAATTGGACCCGGAGCGCACAGTTTTTCCGACATCTTCCAGCGGAGGACACCCGGCTCGCTTCCGTCCGGCTTCCAGGTTTCCGAATCCGGTCCGATCTCCACAATGTCGTCAATCTCAACCGGTACCTTGTCATCGCCTGTTCCTTTCAGATAGTAGCCCTTGATGTGGAAGCGGTAGGTCTTCTTCATCGCCTCCTCCAGAACCGTCGTGGGAATCTCCACTTCCTCCATGACTGGCTGGCCGTCCGGACCAAGGACCGGTTTGCCGTCCGCGTCCAGCTGCGGCGTCTTTACCTCCGTGGCAAACTGCTTCTGAATCACCAGACTGTAGGAGCCGCTCTCCGCCCACTGTCCGCTGGCCGCCAGAACCGCCGTGGCCAAGGCCAGCGAGGCCATCAGCAGAAGCAGCACACCGCCAAATATCCGCTTTCTCTTCTGGGGGATTTCCATAATCCACTCTCCCTTCTGCAAAGGTCTTTGTGCTGTCTCCTCTGGAGACAGCACACTGGGGCATGCCCCAGTGCAATTTATATAAAACGCGCTTTCGCGTGAATTTTTCCCTGCCCTCCGCGTCCGGAAAGGGCGCGGGCCCTTGCGGCATGAGCCTTCCGGCCCTCCGGCTGTACAGCTTTATTATAGGCGCTTCCCGCCCCTGCGTCAAGGGAAAGAAGACCATTTCGTTCAGAATTCAAGGTTTCCGTACGAAAGTACCAACGCACTGCCGCAGAGGCGTTTGGACGTCTCCGGAGGCGGCGGGGGCGGCTCCCGGCGGAACGGGAACCGGGAGGGGCGGAAAATGCCTCTCCGGCCCGAAAAAGGGCGCGAAACCGCGGAAAAAACGTGACATACTTTGTTGCCGGAAGGGTTGAACCCGGCGAAAAAGTGTGCTACAATAGCCCCAAACGCCCGGGGGCCGCCCCGGAGAACCATACGGACGACCCGGATTCTTTGCAATCCGGATTTTTTATGGCGGATTTCTCCGCCCATCTTGCCAGCTTGGGAGGATATATGACAGCAAAGAAGCAAGCCTATGGAAACGACAGCATTTCCGCCCTGAAGGGGGCCGACCGGGTGCGGAAGCGCCCCGGGGTGATTTTCGGCTCCGACGGGCTGGACGGCTGTGAGCACGCGGTGTTCGAGATTCTGTCCAACTCCATCGACGAGGCCCGGGAGGGCCACGGCACGTCCATCTCCGTCACCTGTTACCTGGACCACAGCGTAGAGGTGGAGGACGCGGGCCGGGGCTGTCCGGTGGACTGGAACGAGAAGGAACAGAAATACAACTGGGAGCTGGTATTCTGCGAGCTCTACGCCGGCGGAAAATACGACAACGTATCCGGCGACAATTATGAATACTCCCTGGGGCTCAACGGCCTGGGCTCCTGCGCCACCCAGTACGCCTCCCGCTATATGGACGTCACCGTCTGGCGGGACGGCTTTGAGTACCATCTCCATTTTGAGCGGGGAGAAATCGTGGGGGAGCTGGAGAAAAAACCCCTGCCCAGGTCCCAGAGCAAAAAGACCGGCACCCGGACCCGGTGGCTCCCCGACCTGGACGTATTCACCGACATCGCCATTCCGCCGGAGTACTTCGCCCACGTCTGCAAGCGGCAGGCGGTGGTCAACGCCGGGGTCACCTTCCACGTCCGGACCCAGACCGGGGCGGATACCTTTGAGACCCAGGACTTCGTCTATGAAAACGGCATTGCCGACTATGTGGCCGAGCTGGCGGGAGAGGGAAGCCTCACCGCCCCGGTGTTCTGGCAGGGGGAGAAGAAGGGCCGGGACCGGGCGGACAAGCCGGAGTATAAGGTGAAGCTGTCGGCGTCCTTCTGCTTTTCCAACAGGGTCAGCGTGGTGGAGCATTATCACAATTCCAGCTGGCTGGAGCACGGGGGAAGCCCGGAGAAGGCCGCCCGGTTCGCCTTCGTCTCCGCCGTGGACAAGTACCTCCGGGAACAGGGGAAGTACCAGAAAAACGAGAGCAAAATCACCTGGGCGGATATCGAGGACTGCCTGATTCTGGTCAGCAGCAACTTTTCCACCCAGACCAGCTATGAAAACCAGACGAAAAAAGCCATTACCAACAAATTCATCCAGGAGGCCATGACGGAATTCCTCCGGTCCAACCTGGAGATTTATTTCATCGAAAACCACTTCGACGCGGAAAAAATCGGCGAGCAGATTCTTCTGAACAAGCGCAGCCGGGAGAAGGCGGAGGAAGCCCGGCTGAACATCAAGAAAAAGCTCTCCGGCAGCGTCGACATCGCCAACCGGGTTCAGAAATTCGTGGACTGCCGGACCAAGGACCCCGGCCGCCGGGAAATCTACATCGTGGAGGGCGACAGCGCCCTGGGCAGCGTGAAGCTGGCCCGGGACTCGGAATATCAGGGCATCATGCCCATCCGGGGCAAAATTCTCAACTGCCTGAAGGCGGACTACGCCCGGATTTTCAAAAGCGACATCATCACGGACCTCATCAAGGTCCTGGGCTGCGGCGTGGAGGTCCAGAACAAGCACGTCAGGGACGTGTCCTCCTTCGACCTGGGGAACCTCCGCTGGAGCAAGGTGGTCATCTGCACCGACGGCGACGTGGACGGCTTCCAGATTCGCACCCTGGTCCTCACCATGCTCTACCGGCTGACCCCCACCCTGATCCGGGAGGGCTATGTCTATATCGCTGAGACCCCCCTCTTTGAAATCACCTCCGGGGAAAAAACCTGGTTCGCCTACTCAGACCGGGAGAAAAACGACATTGTCAAATCCCTGGAGGGGAAAAAGGTCAAGATTGACCGCTCCAAGGGTCTGGGCGAGAACGACCCGGACATGATGTGGCTCACCACCATGAATCCGGAGACCCGGCGGCTCATCCGGGTCATGCCCGAGGACGTGGAGCGGACGGCGGCGGTGTTCGACTTGCTGCTGGGGGACAACCTCCAGGGGCGGAAGGAGCACATTGCCGAGAACGGATACAAATATTTAGAGATGGCAGACATTTCGTAAGATTGGGCTCCGCCCACACCCGCCAGAGGGCCCCCGCCCTCTGGACTCCCGCCGGGGGAAACCGGTTCCCCCCTTCTCATTTATTCCTATAATCAACGCCTCTTTCTGTAAAATCCTGGTGCAGAAGCCACCTCAAATAACCGGACCGGGTGCGCAGGGTTTCATATGCCAGCCGGGTCAAATGTTCATGGTCCTGCTCGGTCATGGTCACGCAGACGCGTTTGCTTTTATGTTTACTTTCGGCCATACAATGCAGCACTCCCTATTATGTACGTAGTTTTGTGATGCTTTTAGTATATGTGAATATTTTCTCATAGTCAAGGGCTATTTGAATTTTTTCACATAATGTGCTACTATAACAATTGAGATGGGGTATTTTTGTGGAACATAGCGAAAGAATTTTGAAGATTTTGGAAGAAAGGGGCATTACCGCTTATAGGCTGTCAAAAGAAACCAACATTTCGTTCAGCTTACCCAGCAAGTGGAAGGCCTGTCCTTCCTCCAAAATATCCTCCGAAATTCTTGTCGCAATCGCCGATTACCTGGACTGCTCTGTGGACTATCTCCTGGGCCGGACAGAGAACCCGACGCTCAGATAACTGTGGAAACCAAAAAAGGAGGCGTTTTCAGGGGCGGCCCGCCGTGTGGCCGCCGCTGAAAACGGAAGCAAAAAAATGCCAAAGAAGAAAACACCCGAAACCGGAAAGCCCAGAGCCGGCAATCCCAACGTCATGGGCCTCCACGCCGCGGTGGTGGAGCAGCCCATCACCGACACCCTGGAAACCAACTACATGCCCTACGCCATGAGCGTCATCGTCTCCCGGGCCATTCCGGAGATTGACGGCTTCAAGCCCTCTCACCGCAAGCTCCTCTACACCATGTACACCATGGGTCTTCTGACCAAGCCCCGCACCAAATCCGCCAACATCGTGGGTCAGACCATGAAGCTGAACCCCCACGGAGACACGGCCATTTACGACACCATGGTCCGCCTTTCCCGGGGCTACGGGGCCCTGCTGACCCCCTTTGTGGACTCCAAGGGCAACTTCGGCAAGCACTATTCCCGGGACATGGCCTGGGCCGCCCCCCGGTACACCGAAGCCAGGCTGACCCCCATCTGTCAGGAGCTCTTCCGGGACATCGACAGCGACACGGTGGACTTTGTGGACAACTATGACAACACCATGAAGGAGCCCGCCCTGCTGCCCACCACGTTTCCCAACATCCTGGTGTCCGCCAACAGCGGCATCGCCGTGGGCATGGCCTCTCAGTTCTGCGGCTTCAACCTGCGGGAGGTCTGCGAGACCACGGCGGCCTATCTGAAAAATCCGGACTGCGACCTGGCGGACACCCTGCTGGGGCCGGACTTCCCCACCGGCGGCGAGCTCATCTGCGACCCGGACGCCCTGCGGGAGATTTACAGCACCGGCCGGGGCAGCGTGAAGGTCCGGGCCAAATGGCGCTATGTCAAAGAGGAAAACCTCATTGAGATTTACGAGATTCCTTATTCCACCTCCACCGAGGCCATTCTGGACAAGGTGGCGGAGCTCATCAAGGCGGGCAAGGCCCGGGAGATTGCCGACATGCGGGACGAGACGGACCTCTCCGGCCTCAAGCTCACCATCGACCTCAAACGGGGGGCAGACCCGGAGAAGCTCATGGCGCGGCTGTTCCGGCAGACCCCCCTGGAGGACGCTTTTTCCTGCAACTTCAACGTCCTCATCGCCGGACAGCCCCGGGTGCTGGGGGTCCGGCAGATTCTGGAGGAGTGGACCGCCTGGCGCACCGAGTCCGTCCGGCGGCGGGTGTTCTTCGTCCTGGGAAAGCGGAAGGAAAAGCTCCACCTGCTCAAAGGCCTGAAGCGCATCCTGCTGGACATTGACAAGGCCATCCGAATCATCCGGGAGACCGGGGCGGAGGCCGAGGTGGTTCCCAACCTGATGATCGGCTTCGGCATCGACCAGGTTCAGGCGGAATATGTGGCGGAAATCCGGCTGCGGAACATCAATCAGGAGTACATCCTGAAACGGGTCCAGGAGACCGAGGCCCTTCAGAACGAAATTGACGACCTGGAGGACACCCTGCAGAATCCCCGCCGGGTGAAGAAACTCATACTGGACGAGCTGAAGGAGGCGGCAAAGAAGTACGGCGAGCCCCGCCGCACCTCCATTGTCTACGCCCACGAGCTGCCGGAGGCAGACGCCGACGAGGCTCCGGAGGCCTATCCCGTCCACGTCTTCCTCTCCCGGGAGGGGTATTTCAAGAAAATCACTCCCCAGAGCCTCCGGATGAGCGGGGCCCAGAAGTTCAAGGAGGGAGACGGCCTCCGCCAGAGCTTCGAGACCGACAGCGCCGCCGAGGTCATGTTCTTCACCGACCGCCAGCAGGTCTACAAGACCCGCCTCAGCGACTTCGACGACGCCAAGGCCAGCGTCCTGGGGGATTATCTCCCGGCCAAGCTGGGCATGGACGCCGGGGAAAGCGTCATCTTCATGGTGCTGCCGGGGGACTATTCCGGCGGGCTGATTTTCTTCTTTGAGAACGGCAAGGCGGCCCGGGTGGAGCTGAAGGCCTATCAGACCGCCTCCAACCGCCGCAAGCTCACAGGGGCCTACTCCGACAAGGCCCCCCTGCGGGCCATCATCCGCCTGGACCGGGAACGGGAGCTTGCGGTCTGCTCCACAGAGCCCCGCTGCCTGATTCTCAGCACCGCTCTGCTGGCCCCCAAGACCACCCGGACCACCCAGGGCGTTGCGGTGATGACGCTGAAGCCCAAGCACCAGCTGGACACCGTCCGCCCCCTGGAGGAGACCGGCATCGTCAGTCCCGGCCGCTACCGGGTCCGGGCCGTTCCCGCGGCGGGAGCCCTGCTGCGGCAGGAGGACTCCGAGGAAAAGCAGCTGACTCTTCCGGACGGCCCCGGCGGAGAGGAGACCACATGAAGCGTCTGGTGAAAAGCTACGGACTCATCACCGCGGGCTGTCTGATCTACGCTCTGGGCTTCGCCTGGTTCATCGCGCCCAACCTGTTCGCCATGGGCGGCGTCACCGGCCTGGCTCAGGTGATTCACTTTTACTGCCCGCCGCTGACGGTGGGCCTGCTGACCATCGCCATGAACGTGCCGCTGTTTGCGGCGGGCTGGCGGAAGCTGGGGGGCCACATGCTGGTGTCCTCTCTCTATGCCATGCTGGCCAGCTCCGCCGCCATAGACGTCTTCGCCCTTCTGTATGACTTCGGACCCATGGACCCCTTCCTGGCCTGTCTTTACGGCGGCGGGGTGATGGGCGTGGGCAGCGGCATGATTTTCGCCCAGGGGGCCACCACCGGCGGCACGGACATCGTGGGCAAGCTGATGAAGCTGAAATGGCCCTGGCTCCCCATCGGGGATCTGCTGATGGTTCCCAATCTGCTGGTGATGCTGGTGGTGGCGGCGGCCTTCGGCACGCTGGACGCCCTGCTGTACGGCATTGTGAAAATGGTCATCAGCTCCAAGGTGATGGATTCCATTCTCTACGGCATGGAGAACTCCCGGGTGGCCTACATCGTTTCGGACCGCTGGCGGGACATTGCCGACAGCCTGATGCGGTCCCAGCACCGGGGCGTCACCATCCTCCAGGGCCACGGGGCCTATACCGGTGCGGAGAAGCAGGTGCTGATGATTGCCTTCAAGCAGCGGGAGATTGTGGAAATCAAGCGGCAGATTCACGACCTGGACCCCGCCGCCTTCCTGATTGTCTGCGACGCCCACGAGGTCATGGGCCGGGGCTTCCGGCAGTATCAGAAGGACGAAATCTGACCCGGAAAACCCTTTCACCCGGCACACAGCACAGAGAGGAGTACAGATGATATGAAGCTGGAGACTGTCAAAAAAAATCTGGAGGACCGGGGCTACACCGTCCGGCTCTTCCCCACCGGCGCGGAGGCGGCGGACTATCTGGAGGGCGCCGTCACGGGGATGACCGTGGGCTTCGGCGGCTCCGTCACCCTGGACGCCCTGGGGCTTTACGAGCGCCTGGGGAAGCGCTGCAAAACCATTTGGCACTGGAAATGGGAGGACGCCGCCGCCGCCCGCCGGGAGGCCCAGACTGCGGACATCTACCTGACTTCTGTCAACGCCCTGGCGGAGACGGGGGAGCTGGTGAACATCGACGGCGCGGGAAACCGGGTGGCCTCCACCCTGTTCGGCCACAAAAAGGTCTATTTTGTCATCGGACGGAACAAGCTGGCCCCCACCGTAGACGCAGCGGTCTGGCGGGCCCGGAATATCGCCTCCCCCCGGAACGCCCAGCGGCTGGGCAGGAAAACCCCCTGCGCCGTCAAGGGGGACCGGTGCTATGACTGCAAAAGCCCGGATCGCATCTGCCGGGGACTGGTGACCCTCTGGGGGCCCATGCTGGGCATGGAGGCCGAAGTGCTGCTGATTGACGAGGACCTGGGCATGTAATGCTCTTCGCCGGTCCGCCGGCATCTCACGGGAAACGGGAAAGGAGGTCCGCCGATGCGGCAAACCATCTGCTGTATGCTGCTGGCTCTGTGCCTGCTGACGGGCTGTGCACCGCTGCTGGAACGGACCTATTCCGTATCCGAGCCTCACAGCAGCAAGTTCTGGGAGAGTGAGGCCGCCGGCACCCTCCGGGCGGAAAACCACCAGGATATCGTCAACGACCTTCTGCTGCTCATCGGCCAGCACCGGGAGACCGCCACCCTGCGGCTCTATAACTTCGAGAGCGACCTGTCCGTGGCGGACACACTGGAGCGGGCCGCCGCGGAAATCCAGCAGGAAACCCCCATGGGGGCCTATGCCGTGGAGTATATCACGTCCTCCAGCCAGGCCCAGCGGGGCTATTATGAGGCGGCAATCCGCATCAGCTACCGCCGCAGCCTGGAACAGATTCAGTCCGTCGTAAACGCCACCAGCCCCGAAGCGCTGTACAGTCTTCTGGCCGCCGCCCTGGCCGGCGGTCAGAAGGAGCTGGCGGTGCGCATGGGCTATTGGGGCGAAACCGGCCTGACCCGGCTGGAGGAATCTGTGGCCCTTCTCCGCGAGGAACAGGGTCTGACGGAGACCCCCGCCTGGGTGGTGAACTTCTACCCCAACCCGGAGGAACCGGGGCTGGTGGAATTCCTTCTGGACCCCCCGGAGCTTCCGGAGGAGGACGGGGAAGGCGAAAATCCGGAGGACGGAGAGGAACCGGAGGGCGAAGAAGAACCGGAGGGCGAACAGGAACCGAAGGGCGAAGAAGAGCCGGAGGGCAAAAAGGAACCAGCGGGCGAAAAAGAACCAACGGGCGAACAGGAACCGGGGGGCAAAGAAGAACCGGAGGGCGAAGAAGAACCGGGGGGCGAGCAAGAGAACGGGGACAGTCCCATGCCGTCAGATACCCCGGAGGGCAATATAGCAGATAAAAAAATATGAAAAAAATGGAGCAAACCCCTTGACAGGAAGGCGGAACTCTGCTAAGATACTTCTTGTTCCCGCGGGCATAGCTCATCTGGTAGAGCGCCACCTTGCCAAGGTGGAGGTAGCGAGTTCGAGCCTCGTTGCCCGCTCCAGCTTTGAAATTTCCAACGCTGCTCCGTTTCCCGCCTGCGGACGGAAAACCGCGCTGTGTTGGAAATTTCTTCGTTTCCCCTCCGCAGGTCCTCCGCCGGTTTGCAGGCGGAGGGAGGCAAACACCGGTCTCCCGGACCGGGGGAAGCGGGGAATCGCAGTCCGGAAACGGAAACAAAAAAATTTGAGAAAATTTAAAAAAAGGGTGGACTTTTTCGGAAGGTTCGCATATAATAGGGTGTAGACGGTGACATAGCCAAGTGGTAAGGCAAGGGTCTGCAAAACCCTGATCCCCGGTTCAAATCCGGGTGTCACCTCCAACATCGGAGCAAGCGATTTACAGCTTGCTCCGATTTTTTGTGTTTTCAGGTCAAAGCGCGTTTTTTCTGCCGCTGAGGGCTTTCCTGCCTATGGGCGGAAAGCTGTGCCATGCCGGAAATTTTTTGCATTCCGCCGGATTCCCGGCGGACAGGGGCCCGGCTCTGTCCTGTCTTTCGGAAGTCCGGCGCTTTCAAAAAGCGGGAGGGGGCAGAGTCCGCCCCCTCCCGCGTCTCACCCGCCTATAGCTTCATCATTGCCGCCAGGGGGCCGCCGGGGGCGGCGGTGCTTACACACCTCTGTCAGGGCCGGCCCCCTGTCCGGCCCGTTTGTCGGGAATTTTGACGCTTGCTGCAGGGTCCGTTCACATAAACCACATGAGCGGACACACCCATGTCCGCCAGGATTCGCCTCCCCAGGCCCGCGGCGGAAGGGAGGAGACGCAGAGCGCCCCTGTCACTCCCACGGCTCCAGCCGTTTGCCGAAAAATTCGCAGCGCAAAAGCTCCCTCTGCCAAACGGCGGCAGGGGGAGCTTTCTCTTTGAGAGCGGCCGTCTCCGGCCTCTTATCACTGGTACCGGTACTGCATGCCGGTATACTGCTCGATGCAGCTGAAAAACAGGTCCCGGTTCCGGAACTCCAGCAGCTTACAGTTTTCCTCCTCATGGAAGGACACGATCCGGCGGCTGGTGTCGACCCAGACCCGCCACAGGTTTTCGCTTGTTCTTGTTTGCTCCATAGGGAGGCTCCTTTCACGGAAATTATTGTTTCTTGTGGATGGTACCGTCTATTATATAAGACGATTCAGAGGGCGGTTTTGTTTCACCGTTTTCAAAAAAATTTTTAAAAATTTTCGAGAAAGTTTTCAGAAACTTCAGGACTCCTTCACTCCCGCGCCTCCAGGGCCTCCAGCTCCGCCGCGACGCCGGCCCGGAGGGCGTCCCAGGCCTCCGGGTGCTCCACATAGTACAGGGGGCACCGCTTTCCCGTCACGTCATAGTGGCGGATGACGTCCTCCTCCGGGTCCAGACGGAACTCCCGGCACAGCCAGGCTGTCAGCTCCACCACCCGGTCATAGGTCTCGGGGCCGTACCGGCCCGCCCGGTCAGGGTGGCAGACCTCGATAGAAACCGTGTCCCCGTTCCGGCTGTTGGAGGCGTAGGCAATCTCATCCAGCGGCACGCACTGAATCACCTCCCCCTCCAGACCCACAATGAAATGGCTGGAGGCGTAGGTCTGAAGCTGCCCGTCGGCCAGGGACTCAAAATAATTCCGGTTGGCCTGGGCGGTGGTGCCGGGGTTGCCCACGTAATGAAGCACCACGCCGTTCACCCGCTCCAGCGGCTCCCCGGGCCGGGACCACGGGTTGACGGATAGAAAATCCTCCCGCACATAGTCCGGCGTGTTCTTCAACACCTCCGCCGGGTCCGGATGGCTCCGGATTTTCCCCAGGGCTGCAAGGGCCACCGCCAGTGTCAGAACCGCCAGCACGGCGCAGAGCGCAAGGACCCGCGCATCCGGGTCCCTGCGCTGTCTGCGGCGGGGTTTTTCCTGGGCTTCCGCCCTCCGCCGGTTTTCAGACCGGAGGAGGGCGTCCTGTTCATAAGGTCCGTACTCCATGGCTCAGAAATCGCTGTCCGGGCCATCGGCGGGCTCCGCATATCCGCCGCCGAGCCCGGCGGTATCGCGGGAATAGGCGGTATACTCATAAAGATATTCGTCATACTCATCGGGATACCCGCCGTCCTGAACATCGCCGGCCTGTCTCATGGTCCGGTATTCCATCTGCGTCATCAAACGGCGGGTCCCGTCCAGAAGACCCATTTTCTCCAGAGCCTGAAGGGTCTCGGTGCAGTAGATGGAGAGCACTACGGATTCGCTGTCGCCATAGGTCTCTCCGCTGTACACCTCGGTGGCCTTCTGAGTGATGCTGTAATAGAAGGACAGCTTGCCCCGGTAGACGGCCCGGTCCTCCTCCTCACCGCTGTCCGCCAGGAAGGTTTTGCCGAAGTGCCCCGCCTGGATGTCCCGGAGGACGGCGGCCTCCAGCTCCCGGGCCTGGTCCGGGGTCAGCTCCAGGTTCTCGAATTCCCGGGTCTGGCTGTTATAAACCTCTTCCACATAGCCGCCGGTGACCCGGGCGGTCACGGAGCTGTCCCGGGACAGGGGGAAGATGTTGGCCTCCTGAACCGCCGGGTCACAGGCCAGCTCCCGCAGCTGCTCAAGGGCCTCAGACTGAAGGCCGTCGGAATAGCTGAGAGAGTATTGACGGGTCACATATTGGCCGCCGTCCCGGAGCCTGTAGCCCAGATATGCGTGTCCATACCGGTTTCCGTCGCTGTCCAGCTGCGGTTTCTCCTCCAGAATCGCGCCGTGGAGGTCCAGAACCCTCTGAATGGCGGCGGGGTCCGCGATATCCGCGCTGATGCTCCGGCCATAGTCGCTGTAAAGGCTGAGACCGACGCTTTCCAGCTCCCCGGCCTCCGGTCTCCAGGATTCCACCCCCGCCGGGTCCAGCGCGATGACGGAGCAGACAGCCCCGGCGGCCGCCACGGAGGCCAGCGCCCCCTTCCAGCTGCCCCGGAAGACATGGAAGGACTTCACCAGCAGCATGGACGCGATGTAGTAGCCCACCAGCCCGGCGATGGCCATGCACACCGCCATGGGGAGGGGCGCCACGGTGCTGCCCTTCTGGAAGCTGTCAAAGAAGATATGATAGAGCATGGCGCCTCCGGTGGCGGCGGTGCAGAGGACCACGCCGTAGCGGAAGACAGGCTTCATCCAGCCCACGGCCACCACGTCCCCGGCGCTCTCGCTGCGGCGGCGGCGGTAGAGCAGCCACGCGCACCCCAGCAGGACCACCCCCACCAGGGCGTAGACGGCAATGACCCAGCCGTTCTCCAGCGTGACGGACTCAATGGTGCGCTCCACCCAGCCGTCGGGGCCTACCGTGTCCTGAAACTCCGCATGGGCGCTCAGAACCTTATAGTCCAGGAAAAAGACGGTGGGGGAGAGGAAATCAAGAACGCCCTGATAGGTTGAGCTGACGCCGTAATAGAACTGGCTCATCAGCTCCATCACCAGCCACTCCGCAGCCGCGGCCAGAAAGTGGAAGATGAAATAGAAGGCGGCAAAGGCAAAGGGATTGCCGGTGACAAAGGCGATGAGAGTGGCGGCGGCAAAGTAGAAGAAGCTGAGCCCCAGCACTCCCAGAACGGTCACCAGCACCCCCGCCGGCTCAAAGATTCCCGCGAGAAGGGAGGTCAGAATCATCAGACCCCCGGTGACGGCGTAGGGAATCAGCATCATGGCCAGGCCCGAGAGAACATTGGTGATAAACAGTCCCTTCCGGCTGATGGGCAGGGCGTGGTACAGGCTGACGCTGCGGTGGTTATAGAGATAGCTCCACACCGCCAGGGCGCAGAGAACCCCGTAGAGCAGGGAAATGATTGGCACGGCGTAGTGCAGCACCTCGTAGTAAATCATGGTCATCTCCAGGGGCCGCATGCCGTGGGAGCGGAAGCCCTCGTGAATCAGCGCAGCCAGCACGCAAAGGGGCGCCAGGGCTCCCAGGGCGGACACGCCGCCCCACAGGGGCCAGAAGCGCATGAGGTTTTTCCGAAACAGGGTCGGATTAAAGTACGATGTCTTTGACTGCATAGTCCGCGCCTCCCAACTCATAAATGAAAATTTCCTCCAGGGTCAGCGGCACCGCGTCCACCAGCAGGGGACTGTATACCGACAGCAGATTCTGCGCCTCTCCGGCGCTCATGCGCATAATCAGGGTATGAACCCGGCCCACCTGGGACGCGTGGAGCACCGGCAGGTCCGCCGGGACGCCGCCGCCGTCCCGGAACACGACCTGGAGCTTCACCATGTTGTCCTGAAGCTGGGCCAGGGACCGCTCCAGCAGAACCCTTCCGTGGTCCAGGATGCCCACGTGGTCGCAGACGTCCTCCAGCTCCCGCAGGTTGTGGGAGCTGACCAGCACCGTGGTTCCCCGCTGGGCCACGTCCCCCAGCACCAGGGACCAGACCTGCCGCCGCATCACCGGGTCCAGGCCGTCCACCGGCTCGTCGAGAATCAGATAGTCCGGCATGCAGCTCAGCGTCAGCCAGAACGCCGCCTGCTTCTGCATGCCCTTGGAGAGGCGGCGCAGGGGCTGTTTCTCGTCAATCTCGAAGACCTCCTTCAGCTTCTCATAACGCTCCATGGAGAAGCACGGATAGAATCCCCGCATAAACCTGCACATATCCCGGATGGTGGCCTGGGGGAAATAATACCAGTCGTCGGGAATGGCGGCGGTCCGGGCCTTCAGGCCTTCGTTCTCCCAGACGTTGCCGCCGTCAATGGAGATTGTGCCCGCGTCCGCCCGGTAGATGCCCGTCAGGCACCGGATCAGGGTGGACTTTCCCGCGCCATTGGGGCCCACCAGCCCGTAAACGCTGCCCTGGGGCACCGTCAGCGTGACTCCGTCCAATGCGGCAAAGCTGCCGAAGCGTTTCACCGCGTCCTTAATCTCAATCATTCCGCATCCTCCTTTCTCAGGCGGGCCGGCCCGCCTGCTGTCGCTTCTTCAAGAAGCGACAGCAATTCCCCCTGTCCGACGCCCAGATAGCGCAGCTCCGCCAGCAGCTCCCTGGCCTTTTCCATCAGGTCCCGCCGCCGGCTGTCGTCGGCGTCCGGGTCTCCGGTGGCGAAGCTCCCCTTGCCGGGGACGGAATAGATGTAACCCTCTCCCTCCAGCTCGTTATAGGCCCGCTGAATGGTGTTTGGGTTGATGGACAGCTGTGTCGCCAGGGCCCGGACCGACGGGAGTTTCTCGTCGGTGGCGATAGCTCCGGTGACGATCAGCTTCCGCAGTCCGTCCTTGATCTGCTCATAGATAGGACGGGAGTCCCGATAATTCAGGCTGATCATCGCGCCTTCCCTTCCGCGGGGCGGCGGCCCCGCAACTGTATTAACTGTACTAATACGGATAGGATATCACGGCGGAACCCGGTTGTCAAGAGCCCCTTGTAAAAAAGAGCGGCCTGTGATAGAGTGAACAGTGTTGAAACCGTTCAAACTGTACGGTTTCAACCGGCAGACCACGGTCCGCCGGCGTGTGAAACGCGCTTTGTTCTCTATAGAAGTCCAAACCACGGCCGCAAATGGGGCCGTCTGCGGCAGCGTCTCGCCCCAGAGCCGAAAAGAATCCCCTGATTCTTTTCAGCTTGTTTGACTATAATCTGTTATATTTGAATGGGAGGCAGGGAATATGGAAAAAATCATCCTGATCAGAGGCAGCAGCACCAGCGAAGTGAACGAACATCTGGCGCAGGGCTGGAAGGTCAAGCTGCTCAAGACCGTGAACGACGCTACCACCAGCCGTTTTTACGCCTACGCCGTTCTGGAGAAGGAGGACGAATGAAATCCTGGCAAATTTTTGTACTTTTCTTTGAAAAAGCCTGAAAACCCTCTTTACAAGCGCAAAGCGCTGTGGTACAGTAGTAAAGACCGTCCAAACGGCGGCAGAGCAACGCCCCCGGCCCTTTGTTCCGCGGAGCTTCACCGGCCCGGAGCACAGTCCCGCGGGGGAAATTTTAGAAAGGTGGAACACACTTATGCTGCGCAAGGAAGAAAAGACAGCCATTATCAACGCCAACCGTACCCATGAAAACGACACCGGCTCCCCCGAGGTTCAGATCGCCATTCTGACGGAGCGCATCAACGTCCTGACGGAGCACATGCGCGCCAACCCCCAGGACAAGCACTCCAACCGCGGCCTTCTGAAAATGGTCGGCAAGCGCCGGAGCCTGCTGGACTATCTCCAGAAGAAGGACGTGGAGCGCTACCGTGCCCTGATCGCCAAGCTGGGGATCCGCAAGTAAGGAGCAATCGGGTGACGGAGGCCTCCTCCGTCACCTTTTCGCGCCCCTTCTTCGCGCCCCTTCCCGGCAGACCCCCATTCCATCCGTCCCCGTTGTTCGGGAGCCGCCGCTTTTTGTGTTTGAAAGTGCGCCCAACCTCCTGAGGTCCTTGGACCCGCTTTCAAATACGAAAAGGACCGCTCCTGTGTAAAAAGAATCAGCAGAAAAGAAAAGGAGCAACATTTATGTCAACCATCATCACCCAGCGGCAATTCCCCCATTACCGCAAGTACGAATTAGAGCTGGCGGGCCGTCCTCTGACCCTGGAAATCGGGAAGCTGGCGGAGCTGGCCAACGCCGCCGTCATGGTGGGCTACGGCGACACCCGCGTGCTGGTCTGCGCCACCGCCTCCGCCCGGCCCCGGGACGGCATCGACTTCTTCCCCCTGTCCGTGGACTTTGAGGAAAAACTCTACTCCGTGGGCCGCATCCCCGGCAGCTTCAACCGCCGGGAGGGCCGCCCCGGCGAAAAGGGCGTCCTGACCAGCCGGGTCATCGACCGGCCCATCCGGCCCCTGTTCCCCCACGACTTCCGCAATGACGTCAGCATCATGGCCACGGTTATGAGCGTGGACCATGACTGCTCTCCTGAAATCTGCGGCCTCATCGGCGCTTCCGCCGCCCTGGCCGTCTCCGACATCCCCTGGAACGGCCCTGTGGGCGCGGTGAAGGTGGGCCTGGTGGACGGCAAGCTGGTGCTGAACCCCACCAGCGAGGAGCGGAAGGTCTCCGACCTGGACGTCACCGTGGTCTCCACCGCCAGCAAGGTGGTCATGATTGAGGCCGGAGCCAACGAGGTGGACAACGACACCATGTTCAAGGCCATCCAGCTGGCCCACGAGGAAAATCAGAAGCAGGTGGCCCTCATCAACCGGATGGTCTCCGAAATCGGCAAGCCCAAGTTTGACTATCCCCACGCCGACTTTGACGAGGAGCTGTTCGGCAAAATCGTGGCCGCAACCATGGAGGACGCCAGGGCCGCCATGGACACCGACGACAAAAACGTCCGGGAAACCCGGTGGAACGGGCTCATTGACAAGTGGCATGAGCTGTTCCTGAACGACTATCCCGAGATGGACAAGTATCTGGACGAAATCACCTACAAGTTCCAGAAGAAAATTGTCAAGGCCTGGCTGCTGGAGGGCCACCGCGTGGACGGCCGCCAGAAGAATGAAATCCGCCCCCTGGGCGCGGAGGTAGGCGTGCTGCCCCGGACCCACGGCTCCGGCCTCTTCACCCGGGGACAGACTCAGGTCCTCTCCGTGGTCACCCTGGACACCCTTTCCGCCAACCAGAAGCTGGACACCATCTGGGAGGAGACGGAAAAGCGCTATATGCACCACTACAATTTCCCCGGCTACTCCGTGGGCGAGGCCAAGCCCGCCCGTTCCCCGGGCCGGCGGGAGATTGGCCACGGCGCTCTGGCCGAGCGGGCCCTGCTGCCCGTTATCCCCGATGTGGACAGCTTCCCCTACGCCATCCGCGTGGTCAGCGAGGTTGTGAGCTCCAACGGCTCCACCTCCCAGGGCTCCGTCTGCGGCTCCACCCTGGCGCTGATGGACGCCGGCGTGCCCATCAAGGCCCCGGTGGCCGGCATCTCCTGCGGTCTGATTCAGGATGACGACGGCGGATTCACCACCTTCATCGACATTCAGGGCGTGGAGGACTTCCACGGAGAAATGGACTTCAAGGTGGCGGGCACCAAAAAAGGCATCACCGCCATTCAGATGGACCTGAAAAACGACGGCCTCACCATGGAAATCATCAAAAACGCCCTGGACATCACCTATGACGGCCGGTGCCAGATTCTGGACCAGATTATGATTCCCGCCATTGCCGAGCCCCGGAAGGAAGTGAGCCGCTACGCCCCCAAGATGATTACCATGCACATCGACCCGGACAAAATCCGGGACGTCATCGGAAAAGGCGGCAGCGTGATTCAGAAAATCGTGGCGGACACAGGCGCAAAAATCGACATCAACGACGACGGTTCCATTTTCATCGCCGGAGTGGACGCCACCTCCTGCGACGCCGCGAAGAAATGTATCGACGACATTGTCTTCGTGCCCGAAATCGGGGCCCTGTACTATGGCCGGGTGGTGCGTCTCATGACCTTCGGCGCCTTCGTGGAGCTGGCCCCCGGCAAGGACGGCCTGGTGCACATCTCCAAGCTGGCGGACCACCGCATTGAGAAGGTGGAGGACGCCTGCAAAATCGGGGACATGATGTGGGTGAAGGTCACCGACATCGACGAAAAGGGCCGGGTAAACCTGAGCCACAAGGACGCCGTCCGGGAAATCAAGGCCAAGGAGGCCAAGGGCGAGCGCATTCGGTAATAAACGCCATCCGCACTCGAAAGGGACCCCTCCGGGGGTCCCTTTTTTATGCTGTCCGCATAATCTGGAACAGTTCACTTTTGTTTTTGGAAGAGGCGTTGAAAAATCCGCCGGGCTGTGATATGCTGTATAGGAAATCAATATCCCCGGCGCATGGGGAAACGGGAGGACGCCGATATGAAAAAACGAATCTGGTCTTTGCTGCTGGCCCTGGCGCTGGTCTGCTCCCTGCTGCCGGGGGCGGCGCTGGCGGCGGGGGAGACCCCCGCTCCGCCTGCGGATGGGACGATCCATACAACCACCGGCGGATTTGAATTTATCTTTAAAAGCGGCGGCTGGACCGTGAAGAGCTATACCGGAAGCTCGTCCACCGTGACGGTTCCCAAGCAGGTGGAGGGCTATGACGTCACCGCCATTGGCGATCATGCCTTCTCTGCAAACAAAAATATCACCACCGTCTCCCTTCCCAAGGGCGTCGTCTCCATTGGGGCGGGCGCATTCAACGAGTGTCCCAAGCTGGCCAAGGTGACCATCCCGGCGGGAGGCCTGACCTCCATTGGGGATACGGCCTTCTTCAGGTGCGGGCTTCTCAGCTCCATTGCCCTGCCCTATGGCCTTACCAGCATCGGCGCCTCCGCCTTCTCCGAGTGCGCCAAGCTGACCGCCGTAACCCTTCCGGATACGCTGACCTCTATTGGAACAGATGCCTTTTTCGGCTGCGGCCTGACCACCATCGCGGTTCCCGGCACCGTTGCCACCATAGGGGACACTGTATTCCAGAACTGCGGGAATCTCACCACTGTGAACCTGGGGGGCGGGCTTAAATCCATTGGAGACAAGATGTTCCTCGGGTGCGCGAAGCTGACAAAGCTCGTCATTCCCGACAGCGTCACCAGTATTGGCGAAGCCGCGTTCAAGAACTGCGGCCTGACCGTGGCCATCGTCCCCGAACAGGTAAAAAGCCTTGGCGCTCAGGCCTTTTTCGGCTGCAAGAATCTGAAAACCCTCTGCATCCCCGGCACAATCGCCACCCTGCCCCAGGACGCCATCACCGGCTGCACCAGCCTGACCACCATCCACTATACCGGCGCAGGCGACCTGGGCGGTCTGCCTCCGGCCGCTGATGGAGCGGCAGGCATCGCCGTTCACTCCTCCACCGCCAGCAGCGAAAGGAAAAAAATTCCCAGCTGCTCCGAGGAGGGTACCATGGAGGCCAGCGTCGTCTGCAAGGCCGTGGGCTGCAAGGAGACCCTGCCCGTTGAGCTGCGCCCTGTGGCCAAGAAGCCCCATACGAGTGTCGAATTTCCCCAAACCCCGCCTGACTGCGTTACAGCGGGAAAGACCGCCTGGACCGGGTGCCAGGTCTGCAAGCTGGAAATCGTCTCCCCGGACACCATCGAGCCTCTGGGCCATAAGCCCAAGACTACTGATACCGTGGAAACCAAGGACCCCACCTGCAGCGAGCCGGGCTACAAAATCACCAGTCAGGAATGCGAGCGCTGCGGCAAGACGCTGCAAAGCTCCAGAGAAGACTTTGAAGCCACCGGCAATCATGTAAAAGCGGCCCAGCCTAAAGAGACCATTGTCAGCCCCGCCACCTGCGGCGAGCCTGGTGAGAAGCTTTTACAGGATGTCTGCGAAACCTGCGGCATAAGCATGGGCGATCCCCAAACCGTGGAAATTTCCGCCACCGGGAATCACACCTGGGGGGATACGCCTGTATCCAAGGTCATCACCGAGCCCACCTGCACCACGAAGGGACAGAAACAGACGGGCACTCAGTGCACCGTCTGCGAAACAATGGACACCTCCACCGTGACGACGGAAGACATCGACATGCTTCCCCACCAGCCCGACGAAACCAAGGAAATCACAATCACCTCCACCGCCACCTGCGAAGCCGCCGGCAAAAAGACCACCGCGGCCACCTGCAAGGAATGCGGAAACCCCTACACCCTGGAGGAGGACGAGGCGGCCCTGGGCCATGACTGGAAGACGCTGACGGACCCCGTGGTCACAAAACCCGCCACCTGCACGGACCCGGGCCAGCAGACCAGCGGCGTGCGGGTCTGCCAGCGGGAAAACTGCCCCTCGAAGGGAACCGACGGCAAGCCCTATCAGGACCCGGCCAGCGGAACGGCGGAGACCATCCCCGCCCTGGGCCACAACCGGGAGGAAACGGTGGAGGATGAGGCGGCCAGCAAGGCCCCCACCTGCACCGAGGCAGGTGTGAAGGTCATCAAGGCCACCGTCTGCACCCGCTGCAGCGCCGCCATTCCCGAGGAGCGGACGGAGCTCCCCGCCGCCGGACACACCAAAGGCGCCGACACCGTGGAAAAGGTCATCAAAGAGGCCACCTGCACCGAGCCGGGTCTGTCGGAAGTCGGATTTACCTGCACGGTCTGCGGGGAGCCTGTGGACAGCGTAACCACCGCGGTTCCCGCCAAGGGCCACACCTACGGCGAGTGGACCGTCATCAAGGAGGCCACCGCCACCGTACCGGGCAGCAGGGAGCGGACCTGCTCCGTCTGCCAGAACAAGGAGACCGAGGAAATCCCCGCCACCGGCTCCTCCAAGCCGGAGGACCCGGACGACGAACGCGAATATGACATCGACCTCATCCGCACCTCCAACGGCTCTGTGACCCTGCCCACCCATGCCGCCGCCGGTGAGACGGTGGTCATCAGGGTCTATCCCTATTCCGGCTATGAGCTGGACTGGATTGAGGTCACCCGGTGGAACGGACGGGAAATCCGGCTGTACAGCAGCAGCGACACCCGCTATACCTTCACCATGCCCAGCGCCGACGTGGAGGTCCGGGCCTACTTCACCCGCATTTCCGACTCCTATCATTCCAGCTCCTCCGGCACCTGGAGGCCCAGCACCTCGACATCCACGTCCACCCCGTCCCCCGGGCCTCAGACGGTCATTCAGCCCGCGCCCCAGGCCAGCGGCTACACCGCCGGCTTCTCCGACGTGCCCGCCGGCCACTGGGCGTCGGGTGAAATCGGCTGGGCCTCTCAGAACGGCTATATGAGCGGCGTCGGAGGCGGACGGTTCAATCCCAGCGGCAGCATCAGTCACCGGCAGCTGTGGATGGTCCTGGCCCGGTTTATGGGGGTCTATCCCTCCGATATGGAGGCCGCCCGCATCTGGGCCGTGGAAAACGGCTTTGCGGTGGGAACGAATCCCGTCTCTCCCGTCACCCGGCAGCAGCTGGTAGTGGCCCTGTACCGCACCGCCCGGCTCTCCGGCTCCCTCAACGGGAACACCGCCAGCCTCGCCAAATACGAGGACAGCCGCCTTGTGTCCGCCTCGGCCCGGAACGCCATGAGCTGGGCCGTGGCCAATGGAATCATCAGCGGCAACGCCAACGCCTGTCTGAATCCCAACGGAACCGTGACCCGGGACCAGTTCGCCGTGATTCTCTTCCGGTTCAGCCAGAGGCGATGAAAGAGTGGAGAGTTGAGATCAAGAGATTGGTGAAACAAACACGGGGCGGGCCTTACGGTCCGTCCCGTGTTTTCGTTTTTCGGAAAGGGGGAGGGGCGTGTTTCTGTTCTGTCTTTCGGAAGTGCCAACGGAAAAGAGCCGGGACAGAGCCCGGCCCCTGCATGAAATCTCCAGGCAGGTTTTCAGAGTCTTCTGGCGCTCTGAAAACCTGCCCGCCTGCTGAAGGCAGGCGGGGCGGGCCTTACGGTCCGTCCCGTTTTTCCGTCTCCAGCTTCCGCAGATAGTTCCGCAGGACGAGATTGACATAGGAGGAAAGCTGCCGGTCGTCCTCCTCGGCAAGAATACGGAGCTTTTTGACCACTTCCTCATCCAGAGAAAGGCTGACGCTGATTTTCAGCGGTTTTACAGAACCCACAGGTATCACCTCATATGTAGGATACCACCATTTGATAATAACTCTTGTATTTTGCTAGAAACTATTATAAACTAATAGAATCTAATAGTAGAAAGGAGAGTTATCATGTCACAGGAAGAAACCATAAAGGGACGGATGTACGCCATTCTCTGCGGAGCCATGGACGACGCTTTGACTCTGCTGGAAAACGGTCTCGCCCAGGAGGCCCGCCGGGTCCTTCTGAGCGGACTGGAGCGGGCGGAAAATCTCTATCTGCTGGAGGCGGAAGAACCCGCCCAAGCCAATACAAGGAGCTGATTGCATGGATGTCATTGCCGCTGTCGCCGCCGGGGGAGGGGGCCCCTCCGCCATCGGCGTGGTACGGGTCTCGGGGCCGGGGTGCTTTTCTGTGTGCGCCCGGGTGTTCCGGGCCGGAAACGGAAAAGCCTTTGAGGAGCTGGAGCCCCGGAAAATGGTGCTGGGTGAGATGCTGGACCGGGAGGGCCGGGTGCTGGACAGGGGTCTTGCGGTGCGCTTCCCCGGTCCCCGGAGCTACACCGGCGAGGACTCCGCCGAGTTCCACTGCCACGGGTCCCCGGTGGTCCTGCGGGAGCTGCTGGCGGCGCTGTTTGCCGCCGGGGCCGTCAGCGGGACCCCCGCAAGGCAGGCGGGGCCGGGGGAGTTTACGAAACGGGCCTTCCTGAACGGACGGCTGGACCTGACCCAGGCAGAGGCGGTGGTAGACCTCATTGACGCCGAAACCGCCGCCGCCGCCCGGAACGCCGCCGCCCAGCTGGACGGGGGCCTCCGCCGCCGGCTGGAGCCGGTGCAGGAAGCGCTGCTGGACATCACATCCCGGTTTTACGCCGTGGTGGATTACCCCGACGAGGACATCGAGGACGTGAGGCCGGAGGAGGCCGCCGCCGCCCTCCGGGAGGCGGACCGGAGCCTCACTGCCCTGCTGGACGGCTGCCGCCGGGGGCAGGTGCTGAAAAAGGGGGTCCGGACGGCCATTGTGGGCCTGCCCAACGCCGGGAAATCCTCTCTGCTCAACGCCCTGGCAGGGTATGACCGGGCCATCGTCACCGACGTGCCCGGCACCACCCGGGACACGGTGGAGGAGTCCGTCCTCTGCGGAGGAGTGCTGCTGCGGCTCATCGACACGGCGGGTCTCCGGGAGACGGAGGACCAGGTGGAACGGCTGGGGGTGGAGCGGTCCCGCCGGGCCATGGAGACGGCGGATTTGATTCTGCTGGTGGAGGACGGCGCGGACGAGGACGCATGGCTGGAGAAGATGGGTTTGCGGGATGCCGTGGTCATGGCGGGAAAGTCCTGGATTTACATTGCTTCCAAGCGGGACCTGTCCGGCATCCTCAAAACGGATGTGCGCAGTCTGGACGGGAAGGCCGCCCCCGCCGCCTCTGTGTCCCTCTCCGCCGTCACCGGGGAGGGCATGGAGGAGCTGGAACAGGCAGTGGCGGCGCTGTTTCCCCCGGGGGCCCCGGAGGAGGCGGGAAGCCTTCTGACGGACCAGCGGCAGGAGGAGGCCGCGGGCCGTGCCCGGGAGGCCGTCCACCGGGCCCGGGCGGCGCTGGAGGAGGGCATGACCCCCGACGCGGTGCTCACCGACGCCGAGGAGGCCCTGGAGGCCATTGGGGAGCTGACGGGCCGCACCGCCAGGGAGGAAATCGTCTCCCGCATTTTCTCCCGCTTCTGCGTGGGAAAATAAATGCGTTCCCTCTTGCATATACTGAGGGGGCTGTGGTATAATGACCACAGCCAAAGAAGCTGATTAAGACCACGGCAGACACGCAAAAGAAGACACGGAGGGCTGCCACCCTCCGTGTCTCCAATTTGTGCTTACCTGCCCTTGCCGTGTCGGTTAAGCCACTTGCTTATATAGCTGCCAACTATACTTGCTCCAACCGATACAAAGAAACTGATTAAAATTTCCACAGCATCCACCTCCTCCCTGCTGCCAGTTTGGAGAAGGGCGGCAGGGCCATTATACCAAAACCTGACAGGATTTGCAAGAAAGCTGTAAACGCCTGCCCTCAGAGCGCGTCTGCCTTCTGAGGGCAGGAATTTTTTCTCGGAAGAGGAGCGCGGGGGAAATATGTTTTTGAATCCGCCAAAATATGATTTACAAAACCGCGTCAGAGTGGTACAATTACCATTGTCAGGCTGTCCGGTTTTCAGGCCGGACCGTCTGGAATCAGGTTCCATCAACATACCGGGGAACGCAGTTCCCCTTTTTCAGCGCTGTGGGAAAGGAGCGATCATGAAGGATCTGACAGAGCTGCAGGACTGTCTCCGGGAACGGAGACCCGTCCCCTGGGAGCAGCTGCCGGATTTTGCCCTGTACATGGACCAGGTGCTCTCCTACATGGAGCGGCAGGTCCTCCGCTTTGACGGAGACGACGGCCTCACCGCCGCCATGGTGAACAACTACACCAAAAGCGGACTGGCCCCCAGGGCCGAGGGAAAGAAGTACAGCCGGGAGCACCTGGCCTATTTTACGGTGATCTGCGTGCTGAAGCGGGTGATGTCCACCCGGGACATGGACCTGCTGATCCGGGAGGAGCTTCAGGGAGACCGGACAGCGGAAGACGGCTATGCCGCCTTCTGCGCCAGTCTGGACAAGGCCCTGAACATCACCGCCGGAGAGCTGGAGGAGCGGACGGGGGGAAGTCTTGCCGACGACGCCATCCACTTCGCTCTGCTGAGCTATGCCGCCGGAGTGGCCAGCAGCCACTGCGTGGCCATGCTTCGGAACCAAAAGGAACCGGAGCCCAAGGGCAAGCCAAAAAAGGATAAGGAGCATGATTGAGCATGGCGGATTACGTACTGATGACAGACAGCTGCTGCGACCTGACCGCGGAAATGGCGGAGGAGCTGGGACTGGTGGTTTTGCCCCTGCGGCTGGAGATAAAGGGCCGGGAATACCGGAATTGGCTGGACGGCCGGGAGATTGGATTCCAGGATTTTTATAATCAGGTCCGCTCCGGCGAGATGCCCGTCACCTCCGCCGTCAACGTGGGCCAGTTTGAGGAGGCCATGCGGCCTGTGCTGGAGGCGGGGAAGGACATCCTCTGTCTCTGCTTTTCCTCCGCCCTGTCCACCACCTTCCAGTCCGCCGGCATCGCGGCGAAGGAGCTGGCGGAAGAATTCCCGGAGCGGAGCATCCACGTTCTGGATACCCGCTGCGCCTCCATGGGACAGGGTCTGCTGGTGTGGCTCTGCGCCCGGGAGAAGCAGCGGGGACTGTCCCTTGACGAACTGCGGGACTATGCCGCTAAAACCAGGGACACCGTATGCCACTGGTTCACCGTGGACGACCTGAACCACCTGAAGCGGGGCGGCCGGGTCAGCGCCGCGTCGGCGCTGTTCGGCACCATGCTCTCTGTCAAGCCCATTCTGCATGTGGACGACGGGGGACGGCTGATTCCCATGGAGAAATGCCGGGGCCGCCGGGCCTCTCTGCTGGCCCTGGTGGACCACATGGAGAAAACCGCCTGCCTCACGGCGGAGCAGACGGTGTTCATCAGCCACGGCGACTGCCTGGAGGACGCGGAATTCGTGGCGGAGGAAATCCGCCGCCGCCTCGGCGTCCGGAATATATACATCAACTATGTGGGCCCTGTCATCGGCAGCCATACCGGCGCGGGGGTGGTGGCCCTGTTCTTCACCGGCGGGCCCCGCTGAGGGCCCGGTACAAAGAGAAAGCGGGGGATCGTATGAACTGGCTGGAGCTGCACATCGACACCAATCACCAGGGCCTGGAGACGGTTCAGGCTCTGCTGTCCGCCCTGGACATCGACGGTGTGGTCATTGAAGACGAGACGGATTTCCAGGACTTCCTGGAGCACAATCACGAATACTGGGACTATGTGGACGAGGACCTCTCCCGGAAGATGGAGGGGCTTTCCCGAATTACATTCTATCTGGAGGCCGGAGAAGCGGGCTTCGCCAAAATGGGCGAGGTGCGCATGGCTCTGGAGCAGCTGAAGCAGGCGCGGCAGGACTGCGGCGCCCTTCTGATGACCCTGGAGAACATCCGGGACGCCGACTGGGAAAACAACTGGAAGCAGTATTACAAGCCCATGGAGATCGGTCAACGGCTCATCGTCATTCCTGAGTGGGAGACGGCGGAGCCGGGGGACCGGGCGCCGCTGTATCTGGACCCCGGCCTGACCTTCGGCACCGGGGCCCACGCCACCACCCGGCTCTGCCTCACCGCCCTGGAGGAGCTGGTGAAGGGCGGGGAGCGTGTTTTGGACCTGGGCTGCGGCAGCGGCATCCTCTCCCTGGCGGCGCTGCGGCTGGGGGCCTCCTCAGCTCTGGCGGTGGATATCGACGACAAATGCCGCACCGCCGCCGAGTCCAACGCCGCCCTGAACCGGATTACGCCGGAGCAGCTCCAGGTCCGCATCGGAAACGTCCTGACGGACGAGACCCTGCGGAACCAGCTGGGAAGCGGCTACAGCCTGGTGCTGGCCAATATTGTGGCGGACATCATCATTGCCCTTGCTCCGGACGTCCGGGGTCTGCTGAGCCCGGGAGGACATTTCCTCTGCTCCGGCATCATCGACAGCCGGGCGGAGGAGACGGCGGCGGCCCTCTCCGCAGCGGGGCTGGAGGTTCTGGAGCGCCGGGAGGACAACGGCTGGTTCGCCTTCATCTGCAGGGAACGGCATTGAGAGACCGGCGGCCTCCGCCGGGCGGCGGGAAGCCGGGCAGAAAACCGTCCGCTCAGCGGTCGTGCGCACTCATGATTAAAAACGGCGTCTGCACCGAATCCGGTGCAGACGCCGTTTGCGGTTCCCGGAAGCCGCCGGTCAGCGCCGCGACTCCGCCAGTTCCCCCGCCCTGACCAGGGCCTCGTCGATATTGGGGGCAAAGCTCCCGGCGCCCACCTGGTCATACAGGCCGGATTTCCGGAACACCGACAGAGGCTGTTCGTTGACGTGGGAGAAGATGACTTGGATTCCCTTGGCGCGGCATTCCTCATAGAGCCGCCGGAGGCCGTTGAGGGCGGTGATGTCCATGGCGGGAACCCCGCGCATCCGCAGAATCAGCACGTTCCGCCCGGCGTCCTGCTGAATGTGAGGGATTTTGTCCGCCGCGCCGAAGAACATGGGGCCGGTAATCTCATAGACCATGACATGGGCGGGCACGGGCTTCAGACGGCCCTGGTCGTCTCCGGTGTCCTCTACATATTCCCATTCCTTGACGTCGGCCACATCCGCCATCCGCTTCATGAACAGCAGGCAGGCCAGAGACAGACCCACGGCAATGGCCACCACCAGGTCAAACACAACCGTGAGCAGAAAGGTCACCGCCAGCACCGCCGCGTCGCTTTTCGGTGAATGCTGAACCACCTTCACCACGGTGCGCCAGCCGCTCATATTATAGGCCACCTGAAACAGAATCGCGGCGATGCAGGGCATGGGAATCAGAGCGGCCCAGGGCATCAGCAGCACCAGCACCAGCAGCAGGACCACGGCGTGGACCATGCCGGCCACAGGGGTGCGGCCTCCGTTTTTGATGTTGGCCGCCGTCCGGGCAATGGCCCCGGTGGCGGGGATGCCGCCGAAGAGGGCGGAGGCGGCATTGCCCACTCCCTGGGCCACCAGCTCCATATTGGAGTTGTGCCGCGCGCCGATCATCTCGTCGGCCACGACGGCAGACAGCAGGGATTCAATGGCCGCCAGAATGGCGATGGTAAACGCGTCGGGCAGCACCGCCGCCACCGTGTCATAGGACAGGACAGGCAGCCTCACCGCCGGCAGGGCGCTTGAAATGGTGTAGAGATCCCCGATGGTGTTCACCGGCAGATTCAGCAGCTTCACCGCGCCCGCCGTCACAATCACGGCCATCAGGGAGGCGGGGATTCTGGGGAGAACCCTGGGCCACAGAATGAGAATGACCAGAGCCAGACAGCCCACCCCCGCCGCGGCCCAGTTCACCGTGTGGAAGGTACGGACAGCTTCCCCCAGCTTTTCCATGGTCTCCACCGGGGCCCCCTCAAAGGTCAGGCCGAAAAAGTCCTTCAGCTGACCTATCAAAATGGTGACAGCGATTCCCGCCGTGAACCCGGTGGTGATGGTATAGGGAATGAATTTAATCATGCTCCCCATCCGCAGCAGCCCCATCAGAATCAGGAGGATGCCCGCCAGAACAGTGGCGGCGGCCAGGCCATCCATGCCGTTCCGGGCCACGATTCCCGCCACGATGGTGGCAAAGGCGGCGGTGGGTCCGGCAATCTGCACCCTGCTGCCTCCCAGAGCGGAGATCAGAAAGCCCGCCGTAATCGCGGTATACAGTCCCTGCTCCGGGGACACGCCGGAGGCCAGGGCCAGGGCGATGGACAGCGGCAGGGCGATGATGGCGACAATGATTCCGGCGGTAAGGTCCTTGACAAAGCCGCTTCGGGAATAGTGCCTCATCGAGTCTATCAGCTGGGGCGTCAGTTCTTTCATGGAAACGGTTCCCTCCTTTTTCCTCTCTGCTTCCGCCGGCATCCGGGGAAATCCGGGCAGCGCCGCTGTGAACATTTCACGGTTTCACGGTTTTTCGGGCCCGGGGAGACCGGCCGAAATTATGTATGCGGAAAACGGCGGACGCCTCTTGGTCCGCCTGACTGCCCGCGCCTGCATTCTCCCGGGCCAAAACGCGGACAGGCCGGCGGCGCCCTTCGGCACTGCCGGCCTGGGAACAGTCTTTCAGACAGGTCCCGGACTCACAGGCCCCGCCAGGCCTCCGGGCGGAGACGGCCAAGGTCCTCCTCAGCCCGTCTGATTTCCGCCAGCATGGCGTCCCGGTCCCGGTTCAGCGTACCCCGGAGGGCCAGGTAATTGCTGGCATGGTTCATACGGAAGACGCTGCCGGGGCTGTCCAGAGCCTCCACCATCAGCCGGGTTTCCTCCAGCACCTGAGGCCGGGTCAGCAGCTGGAATTTCCCCTGGTGCACCCAGTCGTACAGCGGCGTTTCCGGCTCCACCATCAGCGTCAGCATGCCGATATACTCCGGGTTCATGGCGTTGAAGGCGGCGGCGGTGTCCAGGGCGTGGCGCTCCAGCAGCTCCGGCCCGCCCAGGCCGGTGATGGCCGTGACGGAGAGGGCAATGCCGCAGGCCCTGACCTTTTTCCCCATCTCCACAATCTCCGCCGCCGGGTGTCCCTTGTTCATCAGGGTCAGCACCTGGTCGCTGCCGGATTCCAGTCCCATGTAGACCATGGTCAGGCCCTTTTCCCGGAGAGTCCGGAGTTCTTCCTCCGTCCGGATGCGGATGGAGGAGGGAGAGGCGTAACTGGTGACCTGGCGGCACTCCGGGAACAGGTCCCGGACGGCGTCCAGAATCACATAGAGCTCCTCTGCCTTCCGCACCAGGGCGTCCCCGTCGGCCAGGAACACCTTTTCAATATGGTGGTAGACGCTCCGGGCAACGCGGAAGTCCTCCAGAACCTCCTCCAGAGGCCGGATGGAAAAGCGCTTTTCCTTGTACATGCTGCAAAAGGCGCAGGTGTTGTGGCTACACCCGTAAGTCACCTGAACGATCAGGCTCCGGGCCTCGGAGGGGGGCCGGTAGACGCTGCCGTAGTATCTCATCTCTTGACGCTCCTTCCTGTCGTGGACAGCCGGATTTCAGGCCTTACAGGCCCAGCTGTTCCAGCGCCGCCATCCGGAGGCAGACGCAGAAAATCTCCATGGCCTGTTCCAGCTCCTCCACCGGGGGCAGGGAGGGAGCTACCCGGATGTTGCTGTCCCGGGGGTCCTTGCCATAGGGGAAGGTGGCGCCGGCATCCGTCATGGTGACGCCGGCCTCTTTGCACAGGGCCAGAGTCCTTTTGGCCGTGCCGGGCATGGCGTTGACGGACACGAAGTAGCCGCCCCTGGGCCGCTTCCAGGAGGCAATCTCCAGAGGGGCAATCTCCCGGTCCAGGGCGTCCGCCACGCAGCGGAACTTGGGCCCCATCACGGAGGCGTGGCGCTTCATAATCTCCAGGCTGTGGGCCTTGTCCCTGAGATAGAGGACATGGCGCTGCTGGTTCACCTTGTCAAAGCTGATGACCTGAACCGTCAGCTGCTTTTCCATGTGCTCCATGTTGGTTTTGGAGCAGGCGAAGCAGGCCACGCCTGAGCCGGGCAGGGTCACCTTGGAGGTGGAGGCGAACTCAAAGACCATGTCCGGATTCCCCGCCGCCTCGCAGAGGGAGAGGATGTCGGGAAATTCCACATAGTCCCCCTCGAACTCGTGGATGCAGTAGGCGTTATCCCACATGATGGTGAAGTCCGGGGCGGCGGGCTTCAGATTGGCAAAACGCCGGATGGTCTCGCCGGAGTAAATCACGCCGTCGGGGTTGGAATACTTGGGCACGCACCAGATGCCCTTGACGGCAGGGTCCTTCACCGCCTCCTCCACGGCGTCCATATCGGGGCCGTCCTCCGTCATGGGAATGGTGATCAGCTCAAAGCCGAAGGACTCGGTGATGCGGAAATGCCGGTCATAGCCGGGAGAAGGGCAGAGCCACCTGACGGTTTCCTCCCTGCACCAGGGCCGGGGGCTGTGGGCGAGTCCGTGGGTGTATCCCTTGGAAATGGTATCGTACATCAGCTGAAGGCTGGAATTTCCGCCTACAAAAACCTGCTCCGGCCTGCATCCCAGAATACCGGCAAACAGCGCCTTGGCGGCGGGCAGCCCGGCCAGCTCACCGTAGTTCCGCACGTCGATGCCGTCAGAGATAAAGTCCTGAGGGTCCTGCATCAGCTGGAAAATATCGTTGATTAAATCCACCTGCACCTTGCTGGGCTTGCCCCGGGCCATGTTCAGGGAGAGGCCCCGGGCCTTCAGGGCGTCAAACTCTGTCCGCAGACGGGCGTATTCCCCTCTGCGCTCTTCCGGGGACAACTGGGCATAAGGTTTCATCATACATCCATCCTTTCATGATTCGTCCGTTCTCTACGGCAACAGTATACCCCATTCCAAAGGAGAGTTGCAAGAGCGGAATAGACAAATACGGCGGTATAGGTTCAACTTTTTTATTCCGGCGTGTCGAAAAGGCTGCCGGGGAATGCAAAAAAGTAGGGGAACGCAAGAAAGCAGGGGGGCGCGGGAAGACAGGGGCGCGCAAAAAAACAGGGACACGCAAAAGGCATATGCAGCGCCCCCTCCTGCGGAAAACAGAACGGACGCCCCGGGGCGTCCGTTCTGTGTGCGCTGTTTTCGCTCAGGCGTGGCGGTAGGCGCGGCTGTTGTGGTTGAACATGCCGCCGCTGAGAACGGTCCGCTTCTTCTGGGCGGACATGGTTTCCCGCAGGCCCTCGAAGCTCTGCTCTTCCTTGGCTTTATTCATATTGGTGGTGAGCATCAGGCTGCCATAGCAAAGGGCGCCGGCTTCATCAAACAGTTTGTGCATCATCATAATTGTGACCTCCTATTCAGTCATCGGGGGGAGTCTGAACTCCCGTTCCTCGTGGATTGGACTCTTCCAGGTCTGTTCCCCGGAAGCTGAGGTCAGTATAGCGGTTTCCCCTCCGACGCGCAAGAGTAAAACTGGGCAAATTTAACACTGCTTCCAGGGCCTTTCTGTACATCACGCACAAAAAACGGATGATTTTTCGGTTATTATAACCAAAACCCTTCCGTAAACGATGTGCATTTCCACAATGGCCCGGAAAAAAGAATCTATTTAACATTTCGACTGTTTTGAGAAAGCCGAGGGATAACATTCCCCCTTTTTCTTCTCCTCTTATATCAGAGAAAAAACCGGCTTTTCCGCTCCAAAAGAAGACTATTCTATGAATATTGTTACGCAAAATCCGTCACTCTGCATAAAAACCGGCCGTTTCCTTTGACATCTCTCGTGAAGGCGCAACATTTGGACTGTTTTTTATAACATTTTTCCCTTACCCTCCTCTTTCAGATACAGTATAATCGCCTCAGATAAGCGGAGGGCCCGCCGCGACTGAAAATCTGTGTGAAAAAAAAGGAGGAACCCACAATGACAACCCCGGATACCCAGACAAGACGGCTTCCCGCAAGCCAAAAATATGCCTTCGGCATCGGCGCCGTGGGCAAGGACGCCATCTGTAACCTGGTCGGCGCCTTTCTGATGCTCTACATGACGGATACCCTGGGCCTCAGTGCGGCGTTCGCCGGCATCCTGCTGGGCGCGGCCAGAATCTGGGACGCCGTCAATGACCCCATGATGGGTATGATCGTAGACAACACCCACACCAAATACGGCAAATTCCGGATCTGGCTGATTGTCGGCACCCTGATTAACTCGGTGTTCTTCATTCTGCTGTTCACCACCTGCGGCATCACCGACAAGGGCACCCTGATGGTCTATGTGTCCGTCATGTACATTCTCTACGGCATGACCTACACCATCATGGACGTTCCCTACTGGTCCTGGCTGCCCAACCTCTCCAACGACCCCAGAGAGCGGGAATCCATCTCCGTCATTCCCCGCATTTTCGCCTCTATCGGCGGCTTCATTGTCTGCACCTTCGGCCTGAAGTTCATCAACTACTTCAATGAGCTGGCGGGAGACCACACCGTCACCCAGACCCAGGAGAACGGCGAGGTGCTGAACATCTCCGTCACCGGCTTTACATATGTGGCCGTGGCCATTGTGGTTCTGTTCATCGTGTGCATCGGCATCACCTGCGCCGTGGTCAAGGAAAAGCCCACCATCGGTGAGGGCAAGGCCGAAAAGACCAGCCTGAAGGAAGCCTTTGCCATCATCATCAAGAATGACCAGCTGGTGGCCTTCATCGGCCTGCTGTTGACCTTCAACCTCTGCACTCAGATCCTCAAGGCCTTCGCCGTCTACTACTTCAAGGAGGCCTGCGGCAACGCCTACCTGTATTCCATTTTCGGTTACGCAATCATCGCAGAGATGATCGGCCTGTTCCTCTTCCCCAAGATTGCCAAGAACATGGACCGTGAGAAGGTATACCTCCTGGCCTGCGGCCTGCCCGTTGTGGGTCTGGTGCTGCTGTTCGCCCTGGGCTATGTCGCTCCCTCCAGCACCGTGGGCGTCATCGCCTCCTGCGCCTTCATCTTCTTTGGCTCCGGCCTCTCTCTGGGCACGACTACCTGCTGCATCGCTGACGTCATCGACTACGGCGAGCTGAAATTCGGCAAGCGGAACGAGTCCGTCACCTGCTCCGCCCAGACCTTCCTGATGAAAGCCGCCTCTGCCGTGGCCGCCACCCTCACCGGCGTGGGCCTGGACATCATCGGCTACAATCCCGAGGCCTCCGGCGCTCAGAGTGCCGGCACCATCATGGGCATCCGGGTTCTGATGTTCGCGGTGCCCATCGCCCTGGCTATCATCAGCTTCCTGATCTACAAGACTCAGTATAAGCTGAAGGGCCAGCGTCTGGACCAGCTGACCCGGGACGTCAACGCCCTTCACGCCAGGCAGAAATAAAACCGTTTTCCGGCGGCCGGGGTCCGGCCGCCGGCCCCACATCCGTCAAGGAGGCTGTTTATGAGCATTATCTATCATGAGAGCACCCAAACCCTGCACCTGACCAACGGCCTCGTCAGCTACCTGATAAAGGTGCTGCCCAACGGGGCCCTGGGACAGCTGTATTTCGGCCGGGCCATCCGGGACCGGGAGAGCTTTGACCACCTTCTGGAGCAGAAGCACCGTCCCATGAGCTCCTGGGTCTTCGAGGGCAACAAGCTCTTTTCTCTGGAGCACACCAGACAGGAATACCCCTCCTACGGCTCCACGGACTTCCGCCACCCCGCCGTTCAGGTCCTCCAGCCCAACGGCAGCCGGATTACGAATCTGGTCTACTGCTCCCACTCCGTCGCCTCCGGCAAGCCCTCTCTGAAGGGCCTGCCCGCCACCTACTGCGAGTCCCCCAACGAGGCCGAGACCCTGACCGTCCACCTGCGGGACGAGCTGCTGGACCTCTATGTGGACCTGCATTACACCCTCTTCGCCGGCCGGGCCGCCATTGCCCGGTCTGTCAGAATCGTCAACGGCGGCAGCCAGGACCTCCATCTCACCCACGCCATGAGCCTCTGCCTGGATTTGCCGGACAGCAATTATGAGTTTGTCCATTTCTCCGGCGCCTGGTCCCGCGAGCGCTGGGTGAAAACCCGGAAGCTGGAGCAGGGTATCCAGTCCGTGGAATCCGCCCGGGGCCATTCCTCCCACAACCACAACCCCTTTATCATGCTCCGCCGCCCCGGAACGGACGAGGAGCAGGGGGAGGTCATCGGCTTCTCCTTGATTTATTCCGGCAACTTCCTGGCCCAGGCGGAGGTGGACAGCTGGGACACCGCCCGGGTGACTCTGGGCATCAATCCCTTCGGCTTTGACTGGAAGCTGGCCCCCGGCGAGGCCTTCCAGACCCCCGAGGCCGTGATGGTCTACTCCCATGAGGGCATGGGGGACATGAGCCGTACCTTCCACCAGCTCTACCGGAGCCGCCTGGCCCGGGGCCAGTGGCGGGACCAGGCCCGGCCCATTCTGATTAACAACTGGGAAGCCACCTATTTCGACTTCACCGAAGACAAGCTGGTTTCCATTGCCGAGGCCGCCCACAAGGACGGCGTGGAGCTCTTCGTTCTGGACGACGGATGGTTCGGCGCACGGTGCAACGACTTCGCGGGCCTGGGAGACTGGACCCCCAATCCGGAGCGCCTGCCGGACGGTCTGGCCAGTCTGGCCCGGCGAATCAACGATCTGGGCATGAAGTTCGGCCTGTGGTTCGAACCGGAGATGGTCAACAAGGACTCCGATCTCTACCGGGCTCACCCGGACTGGATTATCCATGTGCCGGGCCGCCGGGACTCCCACGGGCGGAATCAGTATGTACTGGACTTCTCCCGGTCCGAGGTGGTGGACTGCATCTATGAGCAGATGGCAAAGCTCCTCAGCGAGGCCCAGATTTCCTACATCAAGTGGGACATGAACCGCAGCATCACCGAGCCCTGTTCCGAGGCCCTGCCGGCGGACCGGCAGGGAGAGCTGTTCCACCGCTACATCCTGGGGGTCTACAGCCTCTATGAGCGTCTGACCACGCAGTTCCCCCATGTGCTCTTTGAGTCCTGCGCCTCCGGCGGCGGCCGCTTCGACCCCGGTATGCTGTACTACGCCCCTCAGTGCTGGGCCTCCGACGATTCCGACGCGGCGGAGCGGCTGAAAATTCAGTATGGCACATCCTTCTGCTATCCCATCAGCTCCATCGGCGCTCACGTCTCCGCCGTGCCCAATCACCAGGTCAACCGCTCCACGCCTCTTGCCACCCGGGCCAATGTGGCTCACTTCGGCACCTTCGGCTATGAGCTGGACCTGAACAAGCTCACGAATGAGGAGCGGGAGCAGGTCCGGGCCCAGATTGCCTTTATGAAGGAGTATCGGGAGGTAATCCAGTTCGGCGACTTCTACCGGCTCCGCTCTCCCTTCGACGGGAATTTTGCCGCCTGGATGGCGGTGAGCCCCGACAAAAAGACGGCGCTGGTGGGCTGGTACCGCTTCCTCAGCGAGGTAAACGGCCCCTGCCGCCGGGTGAGGCTCCGGGGACTGGACCCGGAACTCAGCTACACGGTGGACGGCGGCGAGGCCCACTATGGAGACGAGCTGATGAACCTGGGTCTGATTACCACAGACAGCGGCGCCGGCGAACGGCAGCCCGATGAGCGGCCCATCTGCGACTTTGATTCCCGTATCTTCGTGTTGAAAGCATAGGCTTTCTCTGACAATATGCTTGGAAAGCGGCGGAAAAATTCTGTTTCTTCCTTTCCCTTACTCTCTTCCGTTCTTCCGTCCGCTTGACTTTTCCCCCTCTCTGCAAAGCGGGGCCGTCCCTACAGACGGCCCTGCTTTGCTTTTTTTCAGCCTTTCAGCCTCCCCACATGGGAGACGGACAGGATGTGATGTTTGCAGTCCCTTCGGGAACCGAACTTATGCCGCAAAAAAAGAACCCCCTGACGGGGGTTCTACCTTTCTTCCGATTTGCATTGCTCCTCTTTTCGCAGTCTTTCTCCACCTGTTTTTCGCGGGGGAGGGCTGTTCCTCTGTCCGGTCGTTTTTTGCCCGGGCCGGGAGAAGACCGGAACAGGGAATGCCTCTTATTCCTCCGGCTTGCGGAATACCCGCTCCGCCGTTCCGGCCAGGTGGTATTCCAGATTGCACTGGGCCTGTTCCCGGTCCTGCCGGCGGTATTTCAGCGGCGTGACGCCGAATTGCTGCTTGAAGGCCTTGGAAAAAACCTGGGGGTCCTGATATCCGCAGCTCATGGCGATGTTTGCCACCGAGGCCTCCGTCAGCGTCAGCTGCTCCTTGGCCCGGGTCAGGCGGAACTGGGCCAGATAATCCCGGGGCGAGATGCCCAGCACCCTCTGAAACAGGGTGAAGAGATAGCTCCGGTTCAAAACCACATAGTTTGCCACGTCTCCCACGGTGATGCCGTTGGCGTAGTTGTTGCGGATATATTCCAACGCCTGGTGAACATAGAGATTTTCCCGCTCCGTTTTGCTCAGCTGCTTTTCCACGTCTCTGGAGACGCTTCTGGCGAGACTGCCGAAAAACTGGCACAGAAGGGACTGGAGCATAAAATCCGCCTCGTTGTCCGGCTTGTTATAGGTCAGCATGGCTTCCACCAGCTCCAGCAGCTGGCCGTCGTCCTCACAGTGGAACACCAGCCGGGGTCCCCCCAAGCCGATGGAGCGCAGACAGCGCTCACAGTTGGCCCCGTCTATGCCGACCCACAGATACACCCAGGGGTCCTCCTGGCTGGCCTGGTAAAAGGTCTGCTTGTTGGGTTCAATCAGAAAGCCGTCTCCCTTGCCCAGGGAATACTCTCTGCCCTCCACCTGATAGGTGCCCCGTCCGTCCAGAATATAATGCAGGAGGTAATTGGGGCGAACTGCCGGTCCATAGCTGTGCAGGGGCTCGCACCGGGCGTGGCCGCAGTAGCAGAGATAAAAGTCGCTGAATTTCTGATATTGCTTTTGCAGGTGCAATACATAGCTCTCTTCCATCTTGTCCTCCCTTTTTAAACGGGCCCCGGCTCCGCCGGCAGAGCGGCGCAAGGGGATGCGGACCTTCTCACGGCGGCTGTGGAATATGGAGACTGTGATTTCACAAACCCGGGGCGTCTGTTCCGTTATACGGCGGCATTCCCGGCTCCCGGCGCCGCCGGGGGACCAAAGGTGCTGAAATCAGGCCTTCCACATCACTTCGCGGCTATTATATCACATTTTGGTGGAATTTCTAGTAAAAATCTCTGCTCAGGCATCCATTTTTTCCCGTTCTCCTTTGTCTATTTTGCCGGAATTCTCCCCGACTGAGCGTAAAAAAGACCCGAAGGCGGGAGAATTTCCCGGTCCTTCGGGCATTTTTACTTCATTCTGCTTCCATCAGGTCCCACACCAGCACGCTGCCGGCTCCCTCCAGCTGAATCTGCGTGGAAGCTCCCTCGTAGAGCTCCGCCGCCGTCACGCCCTCCAGCCGCTCCTGAGGCAGGCAGAACAAGGTGGTTCCGGAGGTGGAAAGGAAATAGTGGACCTGAGACAGGCCCCGCTGCTGATCTGCGGCGGAGACCCAGAAGAATTCCCCGCCGTCGATCTCCGCCCGGCCCTGGTCCAGAAACATATACGGCGTTTCACCCATATGCCGGTCCGCCAGACCGCTGTGCTCCAGAATATAGCTGCAATAGGCCGGTCCCGCCTGGGCGTAGAGGGCCAGGGCTTCCTCCGCGTCAAAGCCGTCCGACGACCGGGCATCGTAAAAGGCCAGCTCCTCATGACACAGGAACAGCTGGTATTCCACCGGGGCCGAGGCGGCAGGACCCGACCGCTCCGGCACCTGATACCAGGCCTGTTCCTCCAGTTCCTCCACCAGCTCCCCAAGGGCGGCGATGTCCTCCTCCGCCCCGGTCAGAGGCAGGCCCAGCAGGTAGGAGCCCGGCGCGTCCCCGGGCTTTCCGCTGTAGGCCCTGAGACTCAGGGGCAGCTCCCGTTCCCCGACGAATTCCTCCAGGGCCTTCCTGACCAGAACATGGGGATAGTTGGTCTCGTAGCCGGGGCGGCCCTCCTCCCGCTCCCCGTATGGAGCGGCGTGAAAAAGCCGCTCGGGGTCCGCCGCCGGGGCAAACAACTCCCCGTCCCGAATGAAGGATTCCCCAAAATCCTCCTCCAGCCATTCCAGGGCGTGTTCCTCCCAGGCGGATTCCGGGGCAAGCAGGCTGCCCAGCGACGCTCTGATTCCCCCGGTCAGGTCCCAGAAGGCAATCAGCCCCATCAGACCCAAAAAGACGACGCCGAACACCGTGGCAAAGCGCCGCCGCCAGGGGAAGCTCTGCCACTGCCGCCGCCACAGGCTGGTCCTGCGGCGGATTGCCTGCTTTTCCCGGCGGCTGACATTCAGCAGGCGGTTCAGCCGGTAGTACTCCGGCCTTACCCCCTTCTCAAGCTCATAGGCGGCAAAGACGGCCTGCCGGACCGCCTGGGGCAGGTCCGGATTCTGCTCCAGAAAATCCTCCAGGGCAAAGACGAAATCCAGGTTGGACCGGACATTCCAGAATACGGAGCTCTCCAGAAAGCGCCGCCACTCCGGAAGGGGGGCGTTGGAGGACATCAGCAGCTCCAGGGCGTGGGCGGCGGCCATGACGGCGGCCCAGCTCTCCTCCTCATCCGCCGCCCGACGGCGCTGCTCCTGCTCCCGGGCGGCGACACGGGCCCGGTTTTTCTCCCGGAGCTCCTGGATTCTCCGGCGGCGAATCTCCTGCTCCTCCGCCTCTCCCTCGGCAAAAAGCCGCTCATAGTCCCACTGGGGATGCTCCGTCTCTTCTGGATTCTTTTGTGCATCCGCTTGTTTTTGCGCACTTTCTTGTTTCTGCGCACTTTCTTGTTTCTGCGCACTTTCTTGTTTCTGCGCATCCGCTTTTTCTTGCGCATCCCTTTTTTCCGGTCTCTCCGATTTTTTCGGTTCCTCCTGGTTTTCCAGTCTCTCTGACTGCTCCGGATTTTTCGGTTCTACCGGTTTCTCCGATTCTTCCGGCTCCTCCGCGCCGGGGTCAGGGGCGCTCTGTTCCCTCGGGGGCCATAGGATTTCCCGGATCTCCGGTCGTACCTCTTTTCCGCCGGGCTCAGCCGGACGGCGGTCCCCCTCGGATTCTTCCTGACCCCGCTGCTTTTGACGAACCATGCGGCACGCCTGCTGATAGGCCTCATGGAGCCGCTGGAAGCCCGCCGGGTCATCCTCCGGGCGGGTGGTTTTCAGGCGCTGGGCGTAAGCCTGACGGATAGACCGCAAATCTGCCGGGCCGGGCAGTCCCAGTTCACTCCAGGGCCAGCTCATTCCTCATCCTCCCCGCCGTCCTCCGTGTCCTCCTCATACGCCTCTTCAAAGTCCTCCGGCAGCTGGAGGGCGGCGTCTCCCAGATAAGCCTCTGCCTGGTCGAAAAAGTGCTCCGCCCGCCGGGTGGCCTTGGCGATTTTCAAGGGCTCCTGGCTGTTCAGCTGCTGCTGATACCAGTCCAGCAGCTCCCCCACCTGCTCCCGCAGCTCTCCCACGGTGACGGCATACAGCCGCTTGCCCCGGGCAATCAGGCGGCAGGGAATCTCCTGTTCTCTGGGGTGGAGCTTCAGAGCGGCCAGCTCCTTCAGTCTCCGGGCGGTCTCGGCCTCGGTCATGCCCTGGCCCTGAAGCACAAGCCGTTCCAGCCCGCCGGCGTCGTTCATGGCTTCCACCTCCAGAAGACCGTTGATGTCATAGGTGAAGCGGACGCGGACCCCCTGTGTCCCCCGGGGGGCGGGGGGCACCCGCAGCGTCAGCTGTCCCAGCAGGGTATTGTCGCTGCAATAGCGGTTTTCCCCCTGATAGACCTGAACCTCCACCCGTTCCTGTCCGTCCCGGACGGTGGTATAGACCCCCACCTTGCTGGTGGGCAGGACGCTGTTCCGCTCGATGATAGGAGACATCAGATGCTGCTGGGGGTCGCTCTCGTTATATCGGGCCACTCCCAGGGTGAAGGGACACACATCGGTCAGCACCAGTTCCTGAAGCGCCCGGACCTTCATGGCGGCGCAGATACCCGTCCCCAGGGCCACGGCGGTATCAGGACGGCTGTCCTCCGCCGGTTCCCTGTGGAGAAACCGGGCAATATAGCGCCGCACCGCCGGCATACGGCTGGAACCCCCTACCATCACCAGGTCGTCCAGCTCCCGGGGCGTGATGCCCGCATCCAGAAACACCCGCTGAATGGGGGCGGTCATCCGCCGGAAGAGGAGTCCGCTTTTGCGAATCAGCCACTCGTTGCTGAGGGTCAGGGAGGCGGAAATCTCGCCGTCGTCCACCGCCATGATGACCAGCTCCTGACGGGTCAGGGCCATTTTGCAGGTCTCCGCCTGCCGCAGAATCATTTCCTGCTGCCGGCGGCTCAGGGTCTCATAGTCCAGGCCGCAGTCCTGGCAGAAGCCCCGGGCTATGGCCAGATCGAAGTCCTGACCTCCCAGCTGGTTGTCCCCGCTGACCGCCGTGACGCTGACCACATTTTCAAAGCGCTCCACCAGGGACACGTCCAAGGTGCCGCCGCCGAAGTCGAAGACCAGGCAGAGGGCGTCCTCCTCACCGATGTGGCCCGCCACAGCGGCGGCGGAAGGCTCGTTGACCAGCCGCTCCGCCTTCAGCCCCGCCAGAGCCGCCGCCCGCTTCGTGGCGGAGCGCTGGGCCTCGGCAAAGTAAGCGGGGACGCTGACCACCGCCTCCTCCACCGGCTCCCCCAGCCAGGCTTCCGCGTCCTCCTTCAGACGGCGCAGCACCAGAGCGGACAGCTCTTCCGGTGAAAAGCTCCGGTCTCCCAGCGTATAGCGCTTATCCGTGCCCATGTGCCGTTTGAAGCGGGCGGCGGTCCGGTCCGGGTGGGAGATCAGGCGGTCCTTTGCCGCCTGGCCCACCAGAACGGTTCCGTCCTCATCCACGCTGACCACGCTGGGCGTCAGGTAATCCCCTCCGGCGTTGGGAATCAGCTCGCTTTTGCCGTTCCGCCAGACGGCGGCCAGGCTGTTGGTGGTGCCCAGATCAATTCCAATCGTCGCCATAGCTCACCCCTCGCTTTTCAAAATGGCCGCCGCATCTTATCCCCGGCTGTACACAATCGTGGTGGAATTGTCTATGAATTCCCACATGGGACCCCAGCCGGACCAGTAGACAGTCTGGCCCTCCACCAGCTCACAGGCCTTGTAGCGCTCCTTCTCCCGGTCAACGGCAGTCATCACAAGCACCCGTTCCACGGTGCTGTTTTTGATATAAACCACGTCGCCTGCCGCCAGATTCCGGAAGTCCCGGTGCTGGGTGAGGGGGGTCTCCTCACCGAATACATAGTCGCTGACCGCCATGCCGAAGGCAAGGACGCCTCTTCCCCCGCCCATGGAGGGGGACATATAGTTAAACTTCAGATTGGAGTTCCAGACCGTCCCGTCGGGACAGCCCTCTTTCACCTTTTCCAGCAGCGCCTGCACGTTTTCCTCCGTCCGGGGCGCTCCGTTGGGGAGACAGCCCTCCTGACAGCGGGGGGTTTGGGCGTTGATCCGGTCCATCATCTGCTGCACCGTCTCCCCCTCCCGCAGCCCGAATTCTGGCATTTTTTTCTGCTCTTCCGCCGAGGCGGAAGAGGCATCCTCCTGAGAAGGTTCCGTACCTTCGTTTTCTGCCTCTTCCTGAGTCTCTTTCCGGAGCGCGTCCAGATAGTCCGCCGTCCGGGCCCAGATCACGGCGGCCTGGGCCCGGTTCAGGGTGTTTTCCCCACCGAAGGACCCGCCGCTCTGTCCCTTCAGAATCCCCAGGTCCCAGCAGGCGGAGACGGCGGCGCGATAGGCTCTGGGGATATCTGCCCAGTCGGAAACCTGGTCCGTGTCAAAGGAACCCGCGCTGGGAACCGCGTCCTTTTCCCGGAGAACATTGTACACAATCTGAGCCATATCATACCGGCTGAGGGGCCGGTCCGCAAAATCGCCCCACTGCTGTCCGGCGGCCTCCCAGGCGGCCAGCACCTCCGTGCCCTCCAGAACCGGCAGGCAGGCGTTCAGGGCCCGGACCCGGCGCTCCGCCGCGGTCTCCGGCTGCTCCGGGTAATCAAAGGCCCGTTTTTCCACCTCCACCGGCGCCCAATAGGCGTCGCTCAGGAAGGAGCGGGCCAAAAAGGCGCAGAAATGGGCGGCAGTCACATCCGCCTGGGGCCGATAGGTTCCGTTGGCATACCCGGTAATCACCCCGGCGTCCGCCGCCCGGGCAATCTCCTCCGCGGCCCAGTGGTCCGCCGGCACATCGGAAAATCCGCCGCTCTCCGCCGCCAGGGCCGAAAGGGGCAGGCAGCACAGAGCCAGCAGAATCAGCAGCATTCTCTTCATGGTCTGGGTCCTCCTTTGTCAGAATCATAAACCTGCCCGCACATCACGCCGCGGCGGGCCCGCAAGGCCGAAAAACAGCATCGCAGCCGCTTTTCAGCTGAGCTTACTATATCACTCTTTGAAACCCTCCGCAAGAGCGGAACCAGCGGTTTCTTGTGCGTTTTGCCGGACGTAATCGAATGACATTTGTGGAAAACATAAAATTGCATAAATACCCTTGACAAAACCGAACTTCTATTGTATATTGTAACTACAGAAAGGGGTGAGTCCAATGGGCTAGCAAGCTCAGAGGTTCCCACAACTCTGCGCACCGTTCGCATATCCAAGAGCATTTTGTGATATCAGGACATTCCCAAAGACGAAACTCCGCTCATATCCTGAGCCGGGTGGGGCAGGCGCCCTCCCAAAACTGTTTTATGGATTGGCAGAATTCCAGGATCACAGTTACCCCCTTCTATCCCCCGCGAACGGAATCCTGAAGAGAGGCAAAAGGTATCAGCCAATGGATAGTCCGATCAATGTTTGAAGCCCCCCATTCGCCGCTGGAGCGGGTGGGGGGTTGTGTTTTGCTTTTCTCCATTTTTGCTTTTTTCCTTTCTGCCTTTTTACCCTTAGACAGTGCGCATATTGAAAACGCCGTGCCTCACGAAGCGCCCGGTTCTCCGGAGACGGACCATAAATCATGAAGTTTCCACCATTTTTCCGCTGGAAGGGGAAAACCGATTGTCAACCGGCGATTTCATCATATTGAACAGAGCCGCGAGACGGACGGCCCGCCTGGGCATACTCCGCCTGCGGATTTTTTTTGCACGGACTCTCCGGTCTATCTGCCGGAAGTCCGGCACAATTGAGAAAACGGGAGGGCCGCCGAGGGCGGCGGCCCCTGCATCATGATTCTGTTATAAAATGAATGAGCGGACACGTCTACGTAAAATTCCCTCCCTTTTCAGATTGGTGTTGCCGAAAGCCGCTTCGTCAAACCGCACGTCAAAATATCCAAAGTGAGCAATCCCTGTTGGTGGATGACGGTCCGATAAACTGGAATTTATGAATCCTTCTCTTCATATGGCTTATTCCACGAACCTATCTCAATCAAATTGCCTTCCGGATCAGCAATGTAACAGGTTCGCTGTCCCCATGGTTCCGTTGTGGGTACTAATACCGGTGTGGCGCCGTTTTCTACTGTATGTTTAAATGACGTATCAACCTCTGTAGAAACTGTCTAAGTCATATTCCAGCAACACTTATTTTAAAAGGGACAAAATTCCCCGCGTCTTGAATCTCTTATTGATTTATGATAGAATTTATGCAGGTCCCAAATCAGCCGGTCCTGAATTCATATGTCAGGCCGCCGCAGGGCGGCACTTATGAAACGGAGGCTGAGGTATATGAAAGACTTTGAGGACCTGATCAAAACCTGCTACGGTGAAAATGCCTGCATTCTTGTGGAAGGGGGCGTTCTCTTTTTCAGCCCTGAATCCCTGAAAGAGGTTGCCGGGGCGGAGCATCTGAGCTATGACGAATATCTGGACATACAGATCCGCTCCCTTGGGACCTACCGCTCCAGCTTTGAATCCTGCTATCTCAATACCCCCATTCAGTTCAGAGGGCAGATTGAAAAGATAACGAAAAAACATGTCTGCTTCAAGAGCATCTATGTCAGCGGCATGTACCCCGACGGACTGACCTTCAAGGGGAAAGAGGACCACGTTTGGATGGACCTGTCCGGCTTTGAGTCCTTCCGGACCGGCGACTGCGCTGAATTTTACGCGGAAGTCTACCGGTATCTGAAAACCGGCAGCGGAAAGCAGATTGACTACGCCCTGAGAAATCCGGAGGACATTCGGAAAATAGACGCCTATGCTCTGCCCAGCGACGACGATCTGATTCGCCAGGAGGTGGACCAGATGATCTGCGAGACATGCCTGTTCAGGGACCATTGTAATGGCGTGTTCTGTCTCCGGAACCCGGAGGAACGGGCGGCCCTCCAAAAACAGCTTTTCGACGCCATCAAAGGGAATCACAGCTGAGGGTTCCTCCAAAAAAAGCCATAGAAAATACCCGCCTCTTGAAACGAGGCGGGTATTTTTTCAGCAATTTCCGTATTTACTTCCGTTCGCCCCGGTCCACGGCCACGACCACGTGCCGGTTGGGGTCCACGCCGGTGGAGTAGGTGGTGACGCCCTCATAGTCCTGAAGGGCGGTGTGAATCACATGGCGCTCATAGGCGTTCATGGGCTCCAGGGAGATGCTGCGGCGATAGCGCAGAACCTTCCCCGCCACCTTCCGCGCCAGGTGCTGAAGACTCTGCTCCCGCTTGGCCCGGTAGCCCTCGGCGTCCAGCTGTACGCGAACCCGGTTCCCCGTGCGGTTCACAGCGTAGCTGGTGAGCTGCTGAATGGCGTCCAGCGTCTCGCCCCGGCGTCCGATCAGAGACCCCAGTCCCTGACCCTCCAGAATCACCTTGTAGCGGCCCTTCTCAGGGAGGTAGACCTTGATCTCAGCCTGGCTCTCCATCTGGTTCAGAAGACCGCTGAGGAAGGTCTTGATGGCCTGAGCCTTCTCATCGTCCACTTCCTCACCCAGGTTCTGGACGGGAAGAGGCTCTTCCGGCTCTTGACGCTGGGGTTTCTGCGTCTGGGGCTGCGTGCGCTCCTGACGCTGGGGCTTTTTTTCGACCTTTTCGACCCTTTCGACCCTTTCGGCCTTCTCGGATCTTTCCGCTTTTTCCGGTCTCTCCGTGCGTTCCGTCTTTTTCATGGGCCGCTCCGTTCTCTCTCTGCGCTCCGCTTTCCGGACCGTTTCAGGACGCTCCGCCGGAACAGGGAGTTCCTCCTTCACGACAGGCTCCTCCTCGGGACCGTAGAAAACCCGGATTTTGGCCGGGCAGGCGCCCAGACCCAGAAAACCGGATTTTGCCCGCTCCAGAACCTCCACGGATACGTCGTCCCGGTCCAGGCCCAGCTGGCTCAGGGCCTTGGAAATGGCCTCGTCCTCATTTTTTCCGGTGACATCAATATACTCTCGCATAACAGCTCTTCACCTCTTACTTCACATCGTCATACCGGTCCGGACGGTATGCCCGTCCCCGGGCATAGGGACGGTCGCCTACCCGGCCGGCTTCCGTCGTGGCTGTGCCGGCTTTGGCCGCCTTGGCGGCCTTGGCCTCTCTGGCGGCCTTCTGCTTTTCCTTCAGGGTCTGTTTCTGGGCCGATTGCTGGCGCTGCTGCTCCTGAAGCACCTTGGCCTCTTCCATTTTCCTCTTCCGCTCGGCCTGCCGGGCCTCATAGCGGGCGTTTTCCTCTTCCTCCAGCTTCTTGTTGAAAAACTTGCCCATAAAGAACTCCTGAACGGCGGAGAAGGCACTCTGAGCAATCCAGTAAATACCCAGGGCGGCGGGCATCATGAAGGCGATATAGACGGAGAAGAGAGGCATGAACATCAGCATGCGGTTGGTGGCCGCCGCCGCGTCGTTCTGAGGCTGCTGCTTGGCGGTGATTTTGGTGAACAGAATCTGAGAGCCGCCGGCCAGAATGGGAATCAGAATCATGCCGATGCACACCCAGGAGAAGGAAAAGCCCTTCACGAACTCCCAGGGATTGGCGGCCATGTCCAGACCGATGAAATCATAGTTGACGTTGATCCAGCCCTCCACGGCATTGCCCGTCTCGGGCATTTGGGAGCCGATGATCTTGACCAGGTTGATCTGACCATAGGGCATCAGCTGGGTGATGCCGTCCTTGACCACGGCGGCCCCGTCCTTCATCTGGACAATGGCGCTCATGTCCGCGCCGGTGGCCGTAACCGCGTCCACCATTTTCTGCACCACGTCCTGACTCAGCATCATGAAGTGGGTGATGGGCTGGCGGATGATGGAATACAGAGCCAGCAGAACCGGGAAGGGCAGGAAGCTCCAGAGGCAGCCGGACATGGGGTTGACGCCCTCCTCGGCATAGAGCTTCTGCATTTCCTCGTTCATTTTCATCTGGTTGTTGGCGTATTTTTTCTGAATTTCCTGGATTTTTCCGTTCATACGGGTCATGCGCATCATGCTCTTCTTGGACTTCATCTGGAAGGGGAGCATGATGAGCTTGACCACCAGCGTAAACAGGATAATCGCCATGCCATAGGACCCGGTCAGGTTGTAGAACAGCCGGACCAGCCAGGCAAAGGGGATACAGATGATGTATCCAATGGTTGAAAACATAGCTTCGTCCTCTCGTTTTTTTACTGAGGGAGAGCGTCTCTCCCGGCATCTTTGATGAGAGCGGGGAATTGTTTCTTGCCGCCGCATCACATCGGGCATACAGCCGCCGTCAGTCAGGATATCCGATACTTCCGATACCCCTTCCGTTACGGCACCGGGTCATAGCCCCCCTTGTGAAAGGGGTGGCATCTTAAAATCCGGCGCAGCGCCAGCCAGCCGCCTTTCAGGGCTCCGTACTTCTCAATGGCCTCCAGGGCGTACTGGGAACAGGTGGGGGTATAGCGGCAGCAGGGAGGAAAGCAGGGGGAAACGGCCTTCCGGTAAAACCGGATGATCAAAAGCAGCACGGATTTCAAGGCTTATCCTCCACAGCTCCGGACATTTTTTCCGGAGCATGGGGCCTGTCCCGCTTCACAGAAATTTTTCCCTTATTTTGCTCATTTTGCTTTTTTTGCTTTTTTTGCTCACCTGTCTGCTCTTTTTTCGTTCCCAGCTTTTCCTGTCTTTCCTGCCGCTCGTTCTTCGCCTGGGTATTTTGCGGACCCTGCCGGTCCTGCAAAAGCTCCAGCTTCCGGCACAGGCGGAGGAAGGTGTCGTTCAGCTCCTTCCAGGGCGCCGTCAGCGTCCGGCCCCGGGCCACCAGGACCATGTCCCAGCCCTGACGAAGGCAGGGACTGTTCAGACGAAAGACCTCCCGCAGACGGCGGCGGGCCCGGTTCCGCTTCACGGCGTTGCCGATCTTGACAGACACCGTAATGCCCAGGCGGTTCCGTCCCAGGCGGTTCCGGCGGCAGTAAATCACCATGCAGCCGCCCACCGCCGAAGCCCCCTTTTGATACAGCCGGCGGAATTCATAGTTTTCTTTTAACGTCACCGACGGCTTCATACGCTCTTTCCTCCAAACCGGTACAGGCGTTTTTCTTCTCCGGAAAGCGCCGGATTCCGGAACCGTCCCCCGCAGAACGGCGGGGCCTTCAAACAGATTCAAGGGACGGAGGAATTTGACATAGAAATTCCAGCCGCCCCTGTCAGGACCTGTTTTCAAGTGTCTCCTCAATAGGAGAGACGCGCGCGGCCTTTGGCGCGGCGGCGGGCCAGGACCTTACGGCCGTTGGCGGTCGCCATTCTCTTGCGGAAGCCGTGGACCTTTTGACCATGCAGCTTCTTGGGCTGATAGGTACGCTTTGTAGCCATCTCTGAGACACCTCCTGTCAAATGTTCCGCCGCCTGCTCCTCTGGAGTCCCGGCGGCGCCTTCCCAACACCGCCCTGAAACGGGCGGCGCGGCTGACGATTCAACACGCCTTTCGACGTATGGATTAGTATAGCATATTCAAACAAAAGGTGTCAATAAGAACTTGAAAGAATGAAAAAAATCCGGCGGATTTGGAGATTTTCCGGCCCGTTTCCGGCTGTTTATGGGACCAGCTCAAAATGTAGTATTCAGACCGGCGGACTTTTTCTATATGTGGTGGTTTTTTTCCATTTGGAGTCCGTCAAAAAAGCGGCGCTTATTATTAGAATATGTATAATTTCCTATTGCCTGCTGTTGTTTTTTTTGCTATAATATGTGAGGTACTTTTGTTATTTTCAACGAGAGAGGTGGTTCCTTTTGAATTCAGTTACCGACATTTGGGAAAACGTTTTGCGGCAGCTGCGGGGCACGCTTTCTGAAACCACCATCGCAACATGGTTTGACGAGCTGACCATTGTGGACATTCGGGGCAGCACCTGTTTTCTGCACTGCGCCAACGACTTCAAAAAAGGCTACATCGAGTCTCTATTCCTGGGCAACATCAAAAACTCCCTGCGGGACATCTTCTCCATGGACTTCGAGGTGAAACTGCTGGATGACGCCGCTCTCCGGGAATTTCAGGGGAACGCGCCGGCCAAAAAGGCGGACCGCTTCACCTCCGCGGAATTCACCTTTGAGACCTTCGTGGTGGGCCCCTCCAACAAGCTGGCCCACGCCGCGTCCATGGCAGTGGCGGAGCACCCGGCCCAGAACTACAATCCTCTGCTGATTTACGGGGATTCCGGCCTGGGCAAAACCCATCTGCTCAACGCCATCGCCAACGTCATCCGGAGAAACGACCCCGACGCGAAAATCGTCTACGTCAAGGGCGACGACTTCATCAATGAATTCATCGGCCTGATCCGGGCCGGACGGGGCAGCGAGTTCCGGGCCAAGTACCGGGAGGCGGACCTGCTTCTCGTGGACGATGTGCAGTTTGTGGCCGGAAAGGACCAGGTCCAGGACGAGTTCTTCCACACCTTCAACACCCTCTATGAGTCTGGCCGGCAGATTGTTCTGACCTCGGACCGTCCTCCCTCTGAAATGACCCTGCTGGACGACCGGCTGCGGACCCGCTTCGAGTGGGGACTGCTGGCAGACGTGAAGCCCCCGGACTTTGAGACCCGCCTGGCCATTGTGAAGAACAAGGCGGCTCTGCTGGGCATGGATCTGCCGGACAAAATCGCCGTCATGATTGCCCAGAAGGTCACCGCCAACGTCCGGCAGCTGGAGGGCACCGTCAACAAGGTTCTGGCCTACAAGGACCTGCTGGGCAGCGAAACCGACGAGGAGACCGTCACCCGGGCCATGAAGGACATTCTGAAAACCAGCAACGAATACATCCCCACGCCGGAGGCCATTCTCGCCTCGGTCTGCCGGTACTACAACCTGGAGGAGTCCGTCATCAGGGGGCAGCAGCGCATCCGGGACGCGGTGACCGCCCGGCAGATTGCCATGTATCTGATTCGGAGCATGACGAACCTCTCTCAGGACAACATCGGACGGCTCTTCAACAACCGGGACCACACCACGGTGATGTACTCCATCAACCAGGTGGAGAAAAAAATGAAAAAGGACCCCGCCTTTGCCGAAACCGTGAAGGAGCTGAAAACAAACATCACTTCCCGGCACTGATAGGGACATCCCATTTTCCACGGTGATTCCGCGGCCTTTTCGCCGCTTTTTTCGCCGTCTTTTTTCCACCTTCTTCTGTGGAAAAGGAAAACCTTCCTGTGGAAAAAACACCCTTCGACAAAAGGCGTGGATAACGGTTCTTTTTCCCACATCAGGGCTGTGGAAACCCAAAGTCTTGCCGTTCAAGCGGTTTCGCTTTTTTTCCACAATTTTTCGCCCTACTGCTACTATTACTAAAAAAGATTCTTTCTTTCTTTTTCAGCAGCAGGCTTCCCGCTCCCATCTCAACAAGGCCTGACTGCAAACGGCGGCCCTGCCGCCGGAAAATCGGCCCGCCGCCGGCCTTTTCTGCGGCATCCGCGCCAGCGTGTTCCACCTTCCCGGTTGAAAACCGGATCTGAACCCGCCGGCCGCGGCATGGAGGCTCTACATTATGTCTGTCATTCAATTCAGCTGTGAAAAAACGCTTCTTAAAAACGCCATCAGCGTCGCCAGCCCGGCAGTGGCGGCCAAAAGCTCCATCCCCGCCCTGGCGGGACTCCTGATTCAGGCTAATTCCCAGGAATTAACAATTTCCGGTTTTGACATGCAGACCGGCATCCGCACCCATGTCTCCGCCTCCGTGGCCCAGGAGGGCGAGGTGGTTCTGGACACCCGTCTGTTCAGCGACATCGTCCGGAGCCTGCCGGACGATATGGTGACCTTCACCGCAGACGACCGGCTGATGGTGCACCTCAGCTGCGGCGAGTCGGATTTTGACATTCTGGGCATCTCCGCCGCGGATTATCCGGATCTTCCGGAGGTAGAGGACGTTTATTCCGTTTCCATTCAGCAGAAGGTACTCCGCTCCATGATTGAGGAAACAGCCTTTGCCGTGTCAACCAACGAAAGCCGCCCCATCCACACCGGAGCCCTCTTCGAGGTGGGCAGCGACGGACTGACCATGGCGGCGGTGGACGGCTTCCGCCTGGCGGTGCGCCGGGAGCCCCTGGAAAAGGTGGAGGGGGGCGCGTTCTCCTTCGTGGCCCCCGGCAGCGCCCTGAACGAGGTGAAAAAAATCTGCTCCGACGCGGAGGAAGGGGCGGAAATTACCCTGGGCAAGCGCCATATTCTCTTTACTGTGGGGGACACCGAGCTGATCTGCCGCCGTCTGGAGGGGGATTTCCTGGATTACCGGAACGCGATACCCAGAAAGAACCCCATTTCCGTGGTGGTGGAAGCAAAATCCCTGACGGAGAGCATCGACCGGGTCAGCGTCATGATTTCCGACAAGCTGAAAAGCCCGGTGCGCTGCCGCTTCGATCACGACAAGGTCTATCTCTCCGCCAAAACCGGAAACGGAGAGGCAAAGGACGTCTGCCGGGTGACCGGGGACGGCGGCGGTCTGGAAATCGGCTTTAATAACCGCTATCTGATGGAGGCCCTGCGCTACGCTCCCGCCGAAACCGTGCGGATTGAGCTGAACACCGGCATCTCTCCCGCCGTCATCGTGCCTGTGGAGGGAGAGGAGAAATTCCTCTATATGGTGCTGCCGGTGCGGCTGAAAAACGAGGCCTGAGCCATGAGAGAGATTGTCATTACTACGGAGTTTGTGAAGCTCCAGGATTTATTGAAGCTGGCGGGCCTGGTGGAAACCGGCGGAGAGGCCAAGGAGCGCATACAGGCCGGTGAGGCTAGAGTAAACGGTGAGCCCTGCGTCCAGAGAGGGAAGAAAATCCGGCCCGGCGATGTGGTGGAGTTCGCCGGCCAGAGAATCGGCGCGGCCTATGCGCCTTGAACGGCTGGAGCTGGAGGGCTTCCGGAATTACGCCGTCTGTCAGCGGGCGGACTTCGACCCCCGGTGCAATGTCATCTGCGGGGAGAACGCCCAGGGCAAGACCAATCTGCTGGAGGCCGTGGTCTATCTCTCCTGCGGCCGGTCTCCCAGGGCCCGGACGGACCGGGAGCTGATTGGCTTTCACAGCGGGGGGGTCCGGCTGGAGGCAGGCGTCTTTTCCAGGGACCGGGACTTTCAGATTCGGGCGGAGCTCCGGCAGGGGCAGAGGCGGCGGCTCTGGGTGAATCAGGTGCCGGCGAAGACCGGCGCCGCTCTCAGCGCTGTTTACAGCACTGTTTTGTTCCGGCCCGAAGACCTGTTTTTGATACGGGAGGGCGCCGCCGCCCGGCGGCGGTTCCTGGATAACGCCCTGTGCCAGCTCCGTCCCCGATACGCCGCAGCCCTCTCCGGCTATACCAGGGCCCAGGAACAGAAAACCCGCATTCTGAGGGACTTTGAGGAACGGCCTGATCTGCTGGAAGCTCTGCCGGAGTTCAACGAGCAGATGATACGCTTTGGGGCGGTGCTGATTCATTACCGGTATCAGTTCGCCCGGCGTCTGGAGGAGTACGCCGCCCTGCACCACCGGGAGTGCTCCGGCGGGCGGGAGGAGCTGACGGTGTCCTACCGGACGGTTTCCTCCGTGGAGGACCCCGGCGGGAATGTGTCCGCCCTGACGGAAGCACTGCGGCGGCATATGGAGGAGCACCAGACGGCGGAGAGGTCTTCCCGGCTGTGCCTGTCCGGGCCTCACAAGGATGATCTGCTGGTTTCCATCAACGGGCGGGAGGCGAAGCAGTACGCCTCTCAGGGGCAGACCCGGACGGCGGCCCTGGCTCTGAAGCTGGCGGAGCGTGAGATATATAAAAATGTATTGGGGGAGTATCCCATTTTGCTGCTGGACGACGTGCTCAGCGAGCTGGACCCCCGGCGGCAGGAGTTTGTCCTGAACCGCATCGACGGGGGACAGGTGTTCATCACCTGCTGCGAGGAGGACCGTCTGCCCAGTCTTTTGGGCGGGAAAGTGTTTCACGTGGAACAGGGGAGGATTTTGTGATGGACAGGAAGAAAATGGGGAAGACCATTTTAGCCGTCCTGCTGCTGGTCCTGTTGGGGGTGGAGGTCTGTATGGAACTCCGCTATTCCTGCAGCGAGATACTCGTCACCTCCAGGGACACGGAGAAGATTCTCCGCCAAATACCGGAGGCTGTCATCACGGAGGAGGACAGGTCCATGATGGCGGAGCTGCTGGCGCTTCCCTCTGTTCAGGGGCTGCTGGAAGGCGGAGAGTCCGGGGATCTGACCGCCTCGGAGAATCCGGATATCCGGGCTGCGGCGGGAAAGTATCTGGACGCGGAGAGCGCGGAAGCTTTGAACGTCAGCGCCGTATTTCTTGAGGATGGGTCCCTGATCTATGCGGGCTGGCAGAAAGATTCGAGCATCTATTGTCTACAGGCGGGCCCGGAAGAGGGGTCATATTATAAGCTCTACGCCCCCAGACAGGGAAAATCCTATGAGAACTGGGACAACGAACGGGCCCAGAAGAGCGAGGTTCGCCGCCGCTGGTTTGCCTGGCTTTTGAATCCTTAGGGCCTGTTTAAAATCCGGCGGAGTGCCGGATTGGGGCAGATTTTTTACCCAATGGGCATGTGATATCCGTAAGGAGGCAGAGCCGCCAACGGCTATCCAATTGTCGGGCAAGGCAGTTTGACGCAGGAATCCTGACGGATTTCAAGTCAAACCAACGCAGCATCGGCGGAAAAAGATGCCCTGTGACGGCGTTTCGATGGATTTTAATCAGGCTCTTAGGAGGTGAGGACGGATGCCTGCCATTGTGGGAGCGTTTCTTTTCGTGCTCCTCATCCTGTTCAGCGCCGGGGGCTGGTCCTCCTTCTGGGCGCTGGCGGTTTTCCTTCTTCTGTTTTGTCCAGGTGTGCTGCTGGCGCTTGCTCTGTTCGCGCCGACGGCATTTTCGTCTGTAAAAAGGGCGGTGATCTTCCTGATCAGACACCTGTTCCGCCCGCCGGACCGTTAGGAGGTTTTTGCGGTGTATCTGCATTTGGGACAAAACGAGATCATTCCTCAGCGCAGTGTTATAGGCATTTTCGACCTGGACAAGTGCAGCTATGAGAAGCGGACCCGGGATTACCTGGCCGCCGCCGAGAAGGAGGGGGTTGTCTTGGACGTCTCCGGGGACCTGCCCCGGTCCTTCGTGGTCTGCGATCACCCCTATCATAGTCAGATTGTTTATTTGAGCCAGCTGAGCCCCGCCGCCCTGCAAAGGCGGGCGGAGAGCGGGAAGCTGGAGTGAATGGGAGGTTTTTATGAGTACCATTGAATATCTCTGGAGGGACCGCAGGCGGCGTCTGGGTCTGCCTCTTTCCTTTACCCGGTACGGCCTCAGTGAAGACCGGCTGTTTTGCGAGACCGGTCTTTTGAATCTCAAGGCGGACGAAGTGCTGCTTTACCGGGTGCGGGACCTGGAGCTGACTATGAGCCTGGGCCAGCGGATTTTCGGGGTGGGCACCGTGTGCGTCCACTCCTCCGACAAGAGCATCCCCCACCTGGATTTGAAAAACATCAGGAATCCCCGGGAGGTCAAGGAGCTGATTCACCAGAATGTGGAGGCCGCCAAGGAGAAACGGCGGATGCGGACCACGGAGCTGATGGGTCCGGGCCGGGACCAGGATGACCTCTGCGACCTGGAGGACCCGGAGGACGGGGAATAAAGCCTGTTCCCATGTTTCCGGAAGGCCGGAGTGAGAAAGGAGAGATCTATGCAAGTGACGCTGCCCATGCTCCTTCTGTTCAGACTGAAAAATATGCTGTCCTTCTATCTCTATCCTATCCTCTGCTTTGACATCAGCCCCATGGCGGCGGCGCTGGCGGCGGGCTGTTTCCTGCTGGGGATGGCGGTACAGGGCATTCTGCTCTGCAGGCGGAAAAAGGCCGCCTGGTTTCCGATTCTGTGCGCTCTGGCGGCGGGGGTTCCCTTGGTTCTGATATACCTGTCGGACATACTGGACAGCCTCATCGACCCGAGAGAGGTCTATATCCCCCTGATTCATGATAACATTCTGATTCACAGCAATTTTGGCCTCTATGTGATTGCCTTCAGCGTCCTTGCGGCCTATGCCCTGCTGGGCGCGCTGGCGGTTTGGGCGGCATGCCGGCTGCTGAGAAAGAAGAAAACCCTGTGATGGGACATCCTATGCGGCCCCGGTTCCGGATATGACGGAACACTGAGAGTTTACCCATTGTGCGCGGGGCGGGAAAAGGCGGGCCGGAATCAGAGACTAGAAATCCGGCGTGGCTTTTTCTGCCCTGAGATTCAAAGTTAAGGAGAAGTATATGGCTGACAACATGGAAATGGAAAACGAAATTCTGCACTCCACGGCGGTGGACGCCGGGAACGAATATGACGCCTCGGAAATCCAGGTGCTGGAGGGCCTGGAGGCCGTCCGGAAGCGGCCCGGCATGTATATCGGGTCCACCTCCACCTCGGGCCTTCATCACCTGGTCTATGAGATTGTGGACAACGCCATTGACGAGGCTCTGGCGGGCTTCTGTACCGATATTCTGGTGCAGATCAACGAGGGGGACACCATCACCGTGGTGGACAACGGCCGGGGCATCCCTGTAGACATCCAGGCCCAGACCGGTAAGCCCGCCTTAGAGGTGGTCTATACCGTGCTCCACGCCGGCGGCAAGTTCGGCGGCGGGGGATATAAGGTATCCGGCGGTCTCCACGGCGTGGGCGCGTCGGTGGTCAACGCCCTTTCGGAGTGGCTGGAGGTTCAGGTCCACAAAAACGGACAGATTTATGAAATGAAGTTCTCCAGAGGGGAAATCACCCAGGAGATGACCGTGGTGGGAACCACCGACCATACCGGCACCGCCGTCACCTTCAAGCCGGACCCGGAGATGTTCGAGGATACGGTCTATAACTACGAGACCCTGCATACCCGCATGAGGGAAGAGGCCTTTCTGAATGCCGGCCTCCGCATCCGCACCGTGGACCTCCGCCCGGGAAAGGAGCAGGAGGACTCCATGTGCTATGCCGGCGGCATCCGGGAATTTGTCACCTGGCTGAACAAGAGCAAGGACGCCCTTCACGGCGAGGTTATCTATATGTCCGGGCAGAAGGACGATTCTGTGGCGGAGGTGGCCCTCCAGTACAACGACGGCTATAATGAAACCATTCTGTCCTTTGCCAACAATGTTCACACCCCGGAGGGCGGCATGCACGAGGAGGGTTTCAAGCGGGCCCTGACCACGGTGCTGAACGCCTATGGCCGGAAAATCAAAATGCTGAAGGACGATGAAAAGGTCTCCGGCGAGGACTGCCGGGAGGGCTTGACCTGCGTGATTTCCGTGAAGCTCACCGACGCCCAGTTTGAGGGCCAGACCAAGGCCAAGCTGGGCAACAGCGAGATCCGGACGCTGGTGAACAACATGGTCATGAACAAGCTGGACACCTTCCTGGAGGAGAATCCCCAGGTGGGCCGCATGATTCTGGACAAGGCCCTCACCGCCAGCCGGGCCCGGGAGGCCGCCAAGAAGGCCAGGGAATCCATCCGCCGGAAAACCGTCCTGGGGGGCGCGGCCATGCCCGACAAGCTCCGGGACTGCAACGAGAACAATCCGGAGCTCACTGAAATCTATATCGTCGAGGGCGACTCCGCAGGCGGCTCCGCCACCCAGGGCCGGGACTCCCGCTTTCAGGCGATTCTGCCCCTGTGGGGAAAGATGCTGAACGTGGAAAAGGCCCGGGCGGACAAGGTCTATGGAAACGACAAGCTCCAGCCCGTCATCACCGCCCTGGGGGCGGGCATTGGGGAGGAGTTCGATCACAACCGGCTCCGCTATCACAAGGTGATTATCATGGCGGATGCCGACGTGGACGGGTCCCATATCCGGACCCTGCTGCTGACCTTCTTTTTCCGCTTCATGCGGCCCCTCATTGAGCGGGGTTATGTCTATTCCGCCGTGCCGCCCCTGTTCAAGCTGACCCGGGGCAAGACCACCCGGCTGGCCTTCTCCGAGGAGGAGCGGGACGCCATTTCCGCCGAGCTCCGGGCGGGGAACCCCAACGCCAAGGTGGACATCAGCCGGTTCAAGGGTCTGGGCGAGATGAACCCTCAGGAGCTGTGGGAGACCACCATGGACCCGGAGAAACGTACCCTGCGGAGAATCACCCTGGACGACGCGGTGAAGGCCGACGAGACCTTTACCATCCTCATGGGGGAAAAGGTGGAGCCCCGGAAGGAGTTCATCGAAAAGAACGCCAAATATGTGGTCAACCTGGATTACTGATTCCATTAGGAATGAGGAATGAGGAGTTAGGAATTGATGAGAGAAGAAATCATTGCGAAACGGGAAGTGCCGCCGATGCCGGAGGGAGTGAAAATTCAAAGCGCCGGCGGGGGAGCGCTTCCCGGTCTGGAATTGGACGATATTTCCGAAGCTGGAATTCGTGACATTGTGAAAAAGGTCCGCACCGGCAAGTATTCCAGCCTCATGATGAGTCCGGACGAATATGGAGAGGAGGGCTGTTTGACTCTGGAGTCCTCTCCGGATTTGATTTTCCTGCAAATCTGGGACGCGGAAACGGAAACCGCCTGGGCCTGTTTTAACCCGGAGCTTCTGGACTCCGACGAGGAGGCCCCCATTAAACCCAGCGACGGGCAATCGGTCTTTCCCATGAAATGCACCATGCAGGACCGGGAGCTGGCGGCGAAGTGCGTGGAGTGGTACGCCCACACCCTGGAGCCCTATCCGGGAATGGAGTGGCTGAAAGAAACCTGGTAGAGTTTCAGAAGGAGATTTCTATGCCGGATTACCGTCATATAAAAAAGAAGGCTGAAAATGAGAATCAGGAATATCAGCGTAAGCTGGAAATGATAGAGGCGAAATTCTTCAGCCTGGAAAGCAAGCTTGTGGACGTATTTGTCAAAAGGGTGCGAGCACTCATTGAGGACGGAGTGTATTCTTATTATAAAGACGGAAAATGCCCCAATATTCACAGAGTAGGAATGTTCTTTCCAAAGTACATCTTTTTGCGGAAGAAATGGTGGAATATTAGAGTCTCTAAAAAGTATGAAATCGAGAAGATAGATGTTGATGCATTTTTCAGTAATCCGCAGCAAGTCGTCAATACAAATTTCTTGTTTCCGAGTGAGAAATGTGTGAACTCTTTTTTGGAGAGGGCAAACCGCATTTTGGATAAAGACAAGATAAAGATTTCTATTGAAAAAGATGAGATGACAAAATGTCCTTATTTTTCTGTTTTTGCTAGACTTGGAAAGCTTTAAACCAACCTCTCAAATAAGGAGGAAAAATTGTAAATGTCTAAAAAACCCCAATACGACCCCGAGGAAATCCGTTACCCGGACCAGAAGATTGTGGAATCCTCTCTGGTTCCGGAGATGGAAAAATCCTATATTGAATACGCCATGAGCGTCATTGTGGGCCGGGCCCTTCCCGACGTCCGGGACGGTCTGAAGCCGGTCCACCGCCGCATCCTCTACGCCATGTATGAGGACAACCTGACCTATGACCACGCCTTCCGCAAGTGCGCCACCGCCGTGGGCGACGTGCTGGGCCGGTATCACCCCCATGGCGACGCCAGCGTCTATGACGCCCTGGTCCGCCTGGCTCAGGATTTCTCCATGCGCTATATGCTGGTGGACGGCCACGGCAACTTTGGTTCCGTGGACGGCGACCCCCCGGCGGCCTACCGGTACACCGAGGCGAGACTTGCCAGGATATCCGAAGAGATGCTTCGGGATATCGACAAGGAGACGGTGGACTGGGACCCCAACTTTGACGAGACCCGTCAGGAGCCCAAGGTGCTGCCCTCCCGGTTCCCCAATCTGCTGGTCAATGGATCCTCCGGCATCGCCGTGGGCATGGCCACCAATATTCCGCCCCACAACATGCGGGAGGTCATCGGCGCGGTGATCTGCGTGCTGGACGACCCGGAGGCGGACCTCTCCGACCTGATGCAGCATATCCAGGGTCCCGATTTTCCCACAAAGGGCATCATCATGGGCCGCAGCGGCATCCGGGCGGCCTACGCCACCGGCCGGGGCCGGGTTCTGATTCGGGCCCGCCATGAGTTCGAGGAGTTCGGCAAGGACAGGACCCGTATCATCATCACCGAAATTCCCTATCAGGTGAATAAACGGCAGCTCATCAAAAACATGGCGGACCAGGTGGAGGACAAGCGTCTGGAAGGAATCAGCATGATTCAGGACGAGTCCGACCGGAACGGCATGCGCATCGTCATCGAGCTGAAGCGGGACGCCAATCCCCAGGTGGTGCTGAACCGTCTTTTTGCGCAGACCCAGCTTCAGACCAGCTTTGCTATCAATATGCTGGCCCTGGTGGAGGTCAATGGAAAGCTCCAGCCGAAAATCCTGTCCCTGCGACACATTCTGGATGAGTACATCGCTCACCAGGAGTCCGTCATTGTCCGGCGGACGAAATACGACCTGCGGAAGGCCCAGGAGCGGGCCCACCTGCTGGAAGGACTGCTGATTGCCCAGGACAACATCGACGAGGTCATCAAAATCATCCGGACCAGCTATGACAACGCCAAAGACAATCTGATGGCCCGCTTTGGATTGGACGATGTGCAGGCTCAGGCCATCTGCGACATGCGGCTGATTGCTCTCCAGGGCCTGAACCGGGAGAAGCTGGAAAACGAGTATAAGGAGCTGGAGGAGAAAATCATCTGGTTCCAGAAGGTCCTGGCCGACGAGGGCCTGGTCCGCCAGATTCTGAAGGAGGAGCTGACCGCCATTTCCGAAAAATACGGCGATGAGCGGGTGACGGAAATTCAGGATGTTGAGGACGAGATTGACATTGAGGACCTGATTGAGGAAGAGCAGTGCGTCTTTACGCTGACCCAGGCGGGCTATATCAAGCGGACTCCGGTCAGTGAGTATACCGCCCAGTCCAAGGGCGGCATGGGGAAAAAGGGCATCACCACCCGGGAGGAGGACGCGGTGGCCGACGTCTTCACCGCCTCCACCCACGACTATATCCTCTTCTTCACCGATACGGGCAAGGTTTACCGGAAAAAGGGCTATCAGATTCCCGTCTCCGGAAAGACCGCCAAGGGCAGCAACATCATCAACATTCTCCAGGTGGAGCAGGGGGAGCGGGTGCAGACCATGATTCATACCCGCTCCATTGAGGACGACGGCCGATTCCTCTTCATGGTCACCCGGAACGGCACGGTGAAGCGTCTGCCGGGCAGCAGCCTGAAGAATCTGCGGAACAACGGCATCCGGGCCCTGACCATGGACGAGGGAGACCGGCTGATTACCGTCCGGGAGACCGATGGAAACCAGAGAATCCTCATTGCCACTCATGACGGCATGGCGGTCTGCTTTGATGAGAACGACGTCCGGCCCATGGGCCGGCAGGCCGTGGGCGTCCGGGGCATCCGTCTCCGGGAAGGGGACTATGTGGTGGGCGCCGCCCGGGCGACCCCTGGAAAATCGGTTCTGTCCATCACGGAAAAGGGCTTTGGCAAGAGAACCCCGGTGGAGGAATACCGCATCACCAACCGGGGCGGTCTGGGAATCAAGAACTATATGATTACCGAGAAAACCGGAAATGTGGTGGGCATCAAGGTGGTAAACGGGTCTGAGGATTTACTGCTGGTGACCCAGAGCGGCATCCTGATTCGCACCGCTGTGGAAAACATCCGCATGGCGGGCCGGGCCACCCAGGGCGTCATCGTCATGCGCTTCAAGGAAGAGGGGGATCAGGTGATTTCCCTGGCGCTGGCGGACCGGGAAGAGACGGAGGAAACGCCTCTGCCCGAGGACGCCGGAATCCCGGCTGAGACCCCCGGACAGGAAGAGTGACGAAAGGAGCCGTGAGAGCATGAAGCTGGCAAACGCCCTGTCTCAGCGGGCGGAGCTCCAGACCCGCATCCATCAGCTGGAGGCCCGTCTGTACAACAACGCCCAGGTCCAGGAGGGGGAACAGCCCGCCGAGGACCCCCGGGAGCTGCTCCGGGAGCTGGAAGAGGATTACGTCCGGCTGGAGGCGCTGATTTCCGCCATCAACCGCACCAACAATGCCGCCCGGACTGAGGACGGGGCCACCCTGTCCGACCTGCTGGCCAGGCGGGACTGTCTGAGGGGGAAGCTGGGGATTCTGCGGAATTTTCTGGACAACGCCAGCGCTCTGGTCCGCAGACGCACCGCCGGTGAGATCAAAGTGAAGAGCTCCGTCAATGTGCGGGAGCTGCAAAAGCAGGTGGATGGCCTGTCCAAGGAGCTGCGGCAGCTGGAGGAAACCATCCAGGAGAAGAACTGGACCACAGAGCTGTTGTCAAACGAATAGACACGGGCGCCTTCTGAGGGGCGCACGCTGTGGAAAAGAAAAACCCGCCCGGAGGGCAGGGAAGCAAAAAAGCCCGGAGGGCGGGAAGCAAAAAAGCCCGGAGGGCGGGAAACAAAAAATGGTTGCGCAAGAGGCGGACGTCAAGCCCCAATGTGCCGGGGCCAATGGGCACGCTGTTATGGAAACGAGCAGGGCCATTCGTTGGGTTCGACTCCCGATTTATGTTTATGCCCGGTACGGTTACACCAGCAGGATTACAAATTTGATTGATATCCGGACGTCGATTTTGCGCGGGAGGGTCAGGGGATTTTATGAAAACTGTCACCATTTATACCGACGGAGCCTGCTCCGGCAATCCAGGTCCCGGCGGCTGGGGAGCCGTTCTGATGTATGAGGAGCACAAAAAAGAGATTTCCGGCGGCGAGGCTCAAACCACCAACAACCGCATGGAGCTCACCGCCGTCATCGAGGCGCTGTCCTGTTTAAAGCAGCCCTGCCGGGTGGAGCTGTGGTCCGACTCCAAGTATGTCATCGACGCCCTGGAAAAGGGCTGGGCCGTGGGCTGGCGGAAACGGGGCTGGGTCAAGTCCGACAAAAAGCCCGCCCTGAATCCGGATCTCTGGGAGCGGCTCCTGGATCTGGCGGCGGTCCACGAGCTTCATTACCACTGGGTGAAGGGCCACGCGGAAAACGAGTTTAATAACCGTTGCGACGAAATGGCGGTGGCGGAGAGCCGGAAGTTCAAATGAGGTGAGGGATGTGGAACAGGAATTCAAGGCGCTGCTGAAACAGATTCACGAGGAGCTTCTGAAGCCGCTGGGGTACCGAAAGGACGGGGCAAATTTCAGGCTCTATGGCCGGGACGGCCTCTGCCGCATCATCAATTTCCAGCGGAACAAGTGGAACAGCAGGGACCATCTGGAATTTGTCATCAATACCGGCTCTTACTTTGAGAAGAACGTCCGAATTGAGAGATTGAAATTCAAGGAATATGAATGTGCCCTCCGGGGACGGATCTATCCGGAAAACGGAGATCACTGGTGGGCGCTGGAGGCCTCCACGGACCGGGAAGCCCTGTTGGAAAGCGTCCGGTCCGCCGTTCTGCGGGCTCTGGAGGAGTTTGAGGACTATCCCACCCGGGAGAGCGTCATAGACGCCATGCCGGCCCCGGGCTGAGACCTGTACGTAAAAGTCAGTCTTACCTGGGCCCGGCTGCTGGCGGACATGGCTATGAGGCCAGGGTCTATGAGCGTATTAAGAACGCCAATCCCATCTATCTGAGAGAGCTGGCGGAGGAGCTGCGGACTTCGGGCGCTGTGCCGGATGAATTTTAAGGAAGGTTCACAAACTGTTTACAGGAAACACATAATTTTGCAAAAATTATAGGGTATCTTAATACTTGCAAAGGGTCCTCCCAGCCCGATGCGTTTTCTCCCTCCTAAAATAAACACACACGAAAAACGGACCGCCTGGCGGTCCGTTTTTCGTTGCCTTCAAGGGAATATGCGGATTTCCCGGATGGGGGACCTTGTAAAACCGGAAAAAACGGTATAGAATAAACCCATTGAAAAGCAAGGGGTTGAATGATATGAGAGACGGATTTATTTCAGTGGCCTGCGGCGCGCCCAAGCTGAGGCTGGCGGACTGCGTATTCAACGCGGAACAGACCTTTCAGATGATGCGCTCCGCCGAACAGGCGGGGGTGAAGGTGCTGGTGCTGCCGGAGCTGGGCTTGACGGGCTACACCTGCGGGGACCTGTTTTATCAGGAAACCCTGCTGCGGGGGGCGGAGGAGGCCCTTTCCACCGTGCTGGCGGCCACGCGGAATCTGGAGGTGGTCACCGCTGTGGGAATGCCTCTGCGGGTTCATGGCAGGCTGTATAACTGCGCGGTTATCATACAAAGAGGATGTATCCTGGGCGTGGTTCCCAAGACCCATCTGCCCAATTACGGCGAATTCTATGAAAAGCGCTGGTTTGCCCCGGCTCCCAAGGAGGAGGATCGGATTGACCTGTGCGGACAATTGACCGTTCCCTTTGGGGCGGAGCAGATTTTTTCCTGTGAAAATCACCCGGAGCTGACATTGGGCTTTGAGATTTGTGAAGATCTTTGGTCCCCGGATTCCCCCTCTGTGAAGATGGCCCGAAATGGGGCAGCGGTAATCGGCAATCTCTCCGCCAGCAACGAGGTGATTGGTAAGGATTCCTACCGCCGTCAGCTGGTGTCCATGCAGAGCGCCAAGCTCCTCTGCGGCTATGTGTACGCCAGTGCCGGGGCGGGGGAGTCCACCTCCGACCTGGTATTCGGGGCCCATCAGCTCATTGCGGAAAACGGAACGATGCTGGCGGAAAAGCGCTTTGAGGGCGGACTGCTGATCTCGGAAATCGACGTCCAGCGCCTCAGCTATGAGCGCCGCCGGACCCAGGCCCTTCCGGAGGCGGAATGGAGCCGGAGGGACCACAGCGTTTTTTCCCTGACGGAGAGCAAAACCAAGCTCACCCGCTATGTCTCTCCCATGCCCTTCGTCCCGGAGGGGAGGGAGGACCGGGACGCCCGGTGCCGGGAAATCCTGCTGATTGCCTCTCTGGGCCTCAAGCAGCGGCTGGAGCACACCCGGGCCAAATGCGCCGTGGTGGGTCTCTCCGGCGGGCTGGACTCCACTCTGGCGGTGCTCATCACGGGCCTTGCCATGAAGCTGCTGGACCGGCCCATGACGGATATCATCGCCGTCACCATGCCCTGTTTCGGCACCACGGACCGGACGAGAAACAACGCGTGTATCCTGGCGGAGAAGATGGGGACCCATCTGCGGACCGTGGATATTTCCCGGTCGGTCCGGAGCCACTTCCGGGACATCGGACACGACCCGGAGGATCACTCCGTCACCTATGAGAACGCCCAGGCCCGGGAGCGGACCCAGGTGCTGATGGACATTGCCAACGCCAACGGGGGTCTGGTCATCGGCACCGGGGACCTCAGCGAGCTGGCTTTGGGCTGGTGCACCTATAACGGGGATCATATGAGCATGTACGGAGTCAACGCCTCCATTCCCAAGACGCTGGTGCGGCATCTGGTGGGCTACCTCTCTCAGGATGGGGAGGAACAGGAGCTTCACGATGTTCTGGAGGATATTCTGGACACGCCGGTCTCCCCGGAGCTGCTGCCCGCCGTCCAGGGGGAAATCAGCCAGCGGACGGAGGACCTGGTGGGACCCTATGAGCTCCACGACTTTTTCCTGTACTATGTGCTCCGCTGGGGCTTCGGCCCGGAAAAGGTTTACCGGCTGGCCCGGTACGCCCTGGGCGGGAAGTACAGCCGGGATGTGATTTTGAAATGGCTGAAGAGCTTCTACCGGCGGTTTTTCTCCCAGCAGTTCAAGCGGAACTGTCTCCCCGACGGACCCAAGATCGGCACCGTGGCCCTGTCTCCACGAGGCGATTGGCGGATGCCCAGCGACGCCCAGGCCGGCCTGTGGCTGGCGGAGGCGGAGGCGCTGGAGTGAAGCCGGCGGACGGGGCGGACGCGCCGAAGCTGAGCCGCGGGTCCCGCTCCGTCACTTAATGGGCTTCTATATAGGACATAACCCTGTCATGGTATTCATCCAGTGTATCCGGCATGGGTTCCGCTTCCCGCCGGAACAGCAGGTCGGGCAGATAGCAGGGCTGTTTTCCTCCGGAGGTCATGGCCCGGACACAGCCGATGCAGTATACAGCTACATCATGGCAGGGGAATTGTTCTGTCCGGAACCGGATGCGCCGCTCCACCTGCTGGTTGGGGACAGAGCCATAGAGGTTGTCGCCGCAGCAGATTGAGGTGGTCCCGCTGAAGGGAGCTTCCGCGATTTCGATGTTCATTTTCCTCAGAAGGCTCCGGACGGCCTGATGGACCTGGGGCTTATGCCGGTAGCTGCACGGGTCGTGGACAGAGACCGTCAGGCCGCTGTAGTCAGGCAGTTTTAGGCTGTCTATGCTGTCGATGACCTCCCAGAAGGAAATGGTGTGAATCCCCTGATATAGGGAGCGGAAGCGTCGGTCGCAGCCGGCGCAGTTGTTGATGATGGTGGAGCCCTGTTCCAATTGCGGGTCGTGGCGGCAGCACAGATGGTGGGGCTTCACCGGTCCGAAATGCTGCTGCAGAAGCTCCAGCATCATCTGAGGAACCTCCGGTTTATAGGTACTCAGTGCACATCCCGGATTAAAATAGCATTGTTCCATGTTGATATCCGGTATCGAAATGCTGTCCCGCAGGACGGCGGAAGGGCGGGCCGCTCCCGCGGGACACACCGCGGAACAGGTTCCGCAGTCAATGCAGCGGGCCGGGTCGATTTCATACCTCCCGCTTCCCGGAGAAATGGCGCCGGTGGGACAGCGGTCCGCACAGAGGCCGCAGGATACGCAGGATTCAGATATCACGTAGTGAAAATGGTCCTCCTTGCCGCAGCCGGAAAATGTGCTGGTTTGATTGGACATAGAAACCTCCTTTATGTGTGGGCGGGACTGACTGGGATTTTGTCTATTATAGAAGATTTGTTCGATTGCTGTCAACCTTTTCCTTCAGGACCGGGCCACAGGGTCTGTCCGGCGGGAGGGTTTTGCAGGGGTAGTTTTGGATGGAAAAGGAGGATTTCAATGGCGGAGCGGCCAGCGTTTTATGTCCGTCAGGGGAAGGCGGACAGCAGACTGTATTCGTTTGAGTGGTTCCCCGGCTTTTCCGTGTCTCAGAAGCAAAGGTCCGTTGAGAGTCTTCACCGCGCCATTCTGGCGGCGGACGGGGAGGCCAGACCGCTGGAGGTCAGCACCAGGAGCAGGGAACCCATTGGCGTGAAGCTCAGCGCCTTTCGACTCAGGCTGAATGGGTACACCCTTGAGAATGTTTTTCAAAGCGCGAAGGTTTTTGAGAAGGGCGGACCTTATTCTGATCTGCTGGAGGTCCCGCCGAAGGAGGCCAAGCGCGACGAGAGGCTGAGGACTTCCGGACCTTTGACAGGGTTTCGCTGTCAGGAGGGGGAATTCCCGCTGATTCCCCGGACGGTTTTCTATGATTATATCTATATCTCTGCTGTGAGGCAGTCGTTGTCCGGGGATGAGATGCGCGCGGTTTCTGAGTACAATTATTTTACGGATATTGAATTCAATCCGGCGAAAAGCGTCAACACACAGGCGGGAGCTGTTTCCATCATCAAACTGATGCTGGAGGAATATGGGCGTCTGCCGGATTTTTCAGGAGAGGAGTTTATCCGGTGGCACAGGGAGCACGTGGTTTATGGTCAGTCCATGGGAATACCGGCGTCAGAACGTGCAAAAAGACAGGAAATGTGATGGTTTTCCCCCTTGACAACCTGGAAAAAACATGCTAAAGTGAGTGCCATATCGGAATAAGCGAAAGGCCATGACAGGAAAGAGTATCTTCCACAAGGAAAAAAGCAAAAAGCCAAAGAGGAAAAAAGTCCGGTGAAGAGAGAGGGCGGCTGGTGCGAGCCCTTCCGGAAGGGAAGAGAAGGCGTCCTGAAGCCGCGGGGAGGAAATGCCCCGCCGGTCCCCGCCGTTACCGGGCAGAGTGTCCCTTTGATTCCATGCGAAAAGAAATAGAATGCGAAAAAGAAATGGAATGCGAAGAAGAAATGGAATGCGAAAAAGGGAAATTCAGGTGGAACCGCGGACTTTTTACAAGAAGCTCGCCCTGAGCCGTTTCAGGCTTGGGGCGTTTTTGCATTTGTCCCAGGTTCTTAATGTTGATAAGCGCAAGGGGAAATTGGGACTTGCGTTTGAAAAGGGGGAGTCAGTGACGGAAGAACGACATGAACCGTGGGAGAATGAGAGCCAGAAGCTGGAGTTCGAGGACTACGCCATGAAGTACCGCCCAGAGGAGATGACCATTCTGGTTCTTACGAATCAAGACATCTTCGGCGGGGCCAATTACGGCCGGACCGGTCTCCAACTGGGTATGATCCTGCTGAACGCCTGGACGGAGGAGGGAAACCCGAAGATTCACCGGGAGGAATTCTGGCTGAATGCTTTGGCCACCCGGAAAATGCTGAATCTGTACACCCGGCGGACCCCTAAAAATTCCATTCTCAAGTGTCGGGTCCGTCCTCTGGCGGATGAAACGAGGACCAGACGCTTTCTGCTGGCAGACGCCCCGGAACCGGCTGCGCACCCAAAGCTGGAGGCAATTTTAAAACGGCGGAACAAGCCGGTGGTCCTGAATGTGGAGGGCTTGGGGACCTTCACTCTGGATCGGGAACACGACTGGTTCCAGGGAAGAATCGACTGGCTGGGGCGTTCGGTACAGCTCACTTTGACCGGTTTGGGCGCCGCTCAGGAGACAGCCCGGACTTTGCTGGCTGCGGCGGCAGACTGGGACCGGCGAGTGCGGGCGTATGCTGCCGCCGAGTTGACGGAACCTGTTTCTCTGATTCAGGATATGGGTCTGGAGGCCGTTCAGGTAGACCACAAGGGCGGCTTCGACTTCTGGTTTGAGGACTGCCCCTCCCTGGGCGGTCACTCCCTCCATGTGGCCGGCACTCTGTCCGGCGGGCCCGACTTTGCCGGAATGGAGGGCTGACAGCTGGCGTCGGACCAGGAGCAGAATCCGGTGTGAAAAAGAGTGGTTTTGCGGTCTGCTTCTTTCCGTGAGCAAAAAGGAGTGATTTTATGAACGAACAGCACAGGGAACAGGCCATTCAGGTGGTGAAAAGCATCCTCCATGTTCTTCACGAGAAGCGCTATGAGGATCTGCCCCAATGCGTGGACGAAATGGAGTGGAGCGACACGGAGCAGATCCGGGAGTGCATCCAGGGCACCCTGGAAATGAACGATTTTGACGTTTTTGATGAATATGGCGTGCCCTGTAACTTCAAGCCCCGGTATGAGTACCGCCATGAGGTGATGTTTTTCGAGTACAAGGACGGCAGCGGCTTCGCTGTGGACTACGAGCTGACCTCCGGCGGGGATCTGACGGACCTGGTTCTGCAATTGGAATTCCTCTATCAGGACAGCGGGTTGAAGTGTGTATTCCGCACCATCGACCCCCGGTAATCCAGGACCAAACAAGATTCAATATTTTAGATATTTTAGATAAGGAGAATTTGACAATGGACAACAAGCAGAAAACCATGGAAAAGGTCGTGGCCCTGTGCAAAAACCGGGGCTTTGTGTTCCCCGGCAGCGAAATTTACGGAGGCCTTGCCAACAGCTGGGACTACGGCCCTCTGGGCGTGGAGCTGAAAAACAACGTCAAGCGTGCCTGGTGGAAAAAGTTTGTCCAGGAAAACCCCTACAACGTGGGACTGGACGCCGCCATCCTCATGAATCCTCAGGTCTGGGTGGCCTCCGGCCATGTGTCCACCTTCAACGATCCCCTGATTGACTGCAAGGCCTGCAAAATGCGCCACAGGGCCGACAAGCTGGTGGAAAACTTCGTCCAGGAAAACGGCATGGACGTCAACGTGGAGGCCATGACCCAGGAGGACCTGGTCACATTCATCCGGGAGAAGAATGTCCCCTGCCCCGGCTGCGGCAAAAGCGATTTCACCGACATCCGGAAATTCAACCTGATGTTCAAGACCCACCAGGGCGTTACCGAGGACTCCGCCAACGAGGTCTATCTCCGGCCGGAGACTGCCCAGGGCATTTTCGTGAACTTCCCCGCCATTCAGCGGACCACCCGCCGGAAGCTCCCCTTCGGCGTCTGCCAGGTGGGAAAGAGCTTCCGCAATGAGATTACGCCGGGCAACTTCATCTTCCGCATCCGGGAGTTTGAGCAGATGGAGCTGGAGTTCTTCTGCAAGCCGGACACCGACCTGGAGTGGTTCCAGTACTGGCGGACCTACTGCCACGACTGGCTGATCGGCCTCAACGTCAAGGAGGAGAATCTGCGTCTCCGGGACCACGAGCCCGAGGAGCTGGCATTCTATTCCAAGGCCACCACCGACTTTGAATATCTCTTCCCCTTCGGCTGGGGCGAGCTGTGGGGCGTGGCGGACCGCACCGACTACGACCTCAGCCAGCATCAGAAGTTCTCCGGCCAGGATCTGACCTATTTCGACCCGGAGACCAACAGCCACTATGTGCCCTATGTCATCGAGCCCTCCTTGGGCGCGGACCGGATGACTCTGGCTCTGCTGGTGGAGGCCTATGACGAGGAAGTGGTGGACGCGGAGAAGAACGACGTCCGCACCGTCATGCGCTTCCATCCCGCCATTGCTCCCTTCAAGGCGGCCGTCCTGCCCCTGAGCAAAAAGCTCAGTGACAAGGCCCGGGAAATTCAGCAGGAGCTGTCCAAGGACTGGATGGTGGACTTCGACGAGACCGGTTCCATCGGCAAGCGCTACCGCCGGGAGGACGAAATCGGCACCCCCTACTGCGTCACTGTGGACTTTGAGACCGTGGGCGACGACAAAAAGCCCGCCGACAACTGCGTCACCGTCCGGGAGCGGGACTCCATGGCACAGGTCCGCATTCCCATCAGCGAGCTGAAGGCGTATCTGACTGAAAAACTGGCATACTGAGAAAACCGAGGCCGCAGGGAACCTCCTGCGGCCTCGGTTTTCACTTAGGAATTAGGAATGAGAAATTAGGAATTGTTTCGTTCTATCTATAATTCCTAACTCCTAATTCCTCATTCCTAATTGGAAAGAAAGCGAGGCATCTGTTTTGTTCAAGAAAAAACTACCCATTGGTCCCCAATGGTTCCGCTGGCTGATGTTTGCCGCCGCCTCCCTCTGCATGGGACTGGCGGTGGCCGTTGCCATGCAGTGGACCGGTCTGGGGACGCTGACGCTGGTCTGGGAATGGGTCCGGACCTACCCCGCCCATCTGGCTATGACAGCCCTGCTCTATGCCGTGCCGGTGTTCCTTCTGGGAGCGCTGACAGGGCGGCTGTGGATGGGGGCCGTTCCCGTGGGACTGCTGGGGCTGATTCTGGCCCTGGTGGACTATTTCAAAAACGCCGTCAACGGTACGCCTCTGGAGCTGGCGGACTTCGGTCTGGCCGCCCAGGCGGGGAACGTGGCGGGACTGGCGGGGGACCTGACGCCGCCGGAGGATTTTTTCCTGGCCCTGGCGGCGCTGGGGCTCTGTGTGGCGGTCCTCTTCCTGACCCGGCGGCTTACCCGTCTGGAGGGCCGGACGCGGGCCCTGTCCCTGGTGTTTTCCGTTACGGCGGCGGTTATCCTCTGCACCGGCCCGGGGACCCGGACGGTGGGGGGCTGGCTGGGTGTGGATTTTTATACCCGGATGCCCGCCGCGGAAAACCGCAATGTCCACGGTCTGACCCTCAGCCTCTGGCGGGACGCCTTCCCCCAGCCCAAGACGCCGCCGGAGGGCTACAGCGAGGCCTATATGCAGGAGGTGCTGGACCGGATTGACCGGCTTTTGACGGAGGAACAGCCCCTGCCGGAGACCCGGCCCAACATCCTGTTTATCCTCTCCGAGTCCTTTTATGACCTGAACCGTCTGCCGGAACTCCGCTATGGCGGGGACCCCCTGGAGCATTTTCACGCCCTGGAGAAGGAGAGTATCAGCGGGTCCTTCCACAGCCACTATCTGGGCTACGGCACCGGATATATCGAAATGGCCATGCTCTATGGCATCGACCATATGGACCTGCCGCCGGGGACCAATATCTGTTTCATGGACGACGGCGTCTATGAGCGCTTCGACGCCCTGGCGGAGCAGTATACGAAATCCCGGGGCTATACCGCGGAAATGCTCCACGCCTTTGACAACAGTCTCTATAACCGGACGGTGACCTATCCTTTGCTGGGCTTTGACAGCCTTCTGTTTTCCGAGGATGTCCAGTCCCTGGGCTTTGACTGGGAGGGAGGCGTTTACGGCGGCTACTATATGAAGGACAGCTATCTCTATCAGGGAATGCTGGAGCGGATGGAGGACATCAACCGGCAGGGAAAGCGGGCCTTTCTCTACGGCATATCCATGGAGAACCACCAGCCCTTTGACCCAGAGAAGTTCAACTATGAATGTCAGCTCTCCCTGACCACGGACCGTTTTGAGGCGGCGGACCGGGACGTCATCCGGGTGATGCTGGAGGGGATTACCCGGGCGGACCAGGCCTTGGGGTATCTCACCGACGCCCTGCGGGAGAGTGAGGAGCCCACCATTGTGGTGTTTTACGGCGACCACCGGCCCAACCTGTTTCTGAGCGGCGGCGACACGGTTTACACCAAGTTGGGCCTCTGTCCGGAAAACGACACGCAGAACTGGAGCACGGAACAGGTGAATGAGCTTTACTCCACCGATTATCTCATCTGGGCCAACGACGCCGCCCTGCTTCAGGGCCTGGCCGGGACCCGGCGGGACAGCGGCGTGACCTCCCTGGGGCCCCAGCTGCTGGAGCTCACAGGGGGAACCGTCTCCCGCTATTGGGCTCTGCTGGAACAGGTCAGCCGGGTGTGTCTGGTCCATACGGATCTCTACTTCGTGGACGGCGAGGGGCGCCCCAGCGCCGGCCGGGAGACGGCGGCGCTGACGCCGGAGGCCCGGGAGCTGCTGGAGCTGCGGGACGCGGTGATCTATGACGCCATTTATGGGCAGCAGTATATCACCGCCGCCATGAATCAGCCGTCAGGGCATGGCTGAAGACCGGAGACGGCGGAAGCAGCTTCTGAAAATTGTGAGGAAAAAGCCCTGTGCAACCCCAGGTTGCCAAAATGCAAGGCCCTTGCGGTTTACATTTGGGGAAATACGGAGTAAAGTCAGGAGTAAGAGATATGAAGCTGGATGAAAAACTGGTTTCCCTGCGGAAGAAGAAGGGAATCACCCAGGCGGAGCTGGCGGAAACCGTGCAGGTGTCCCGGCAGGCCGTCTCCAAATGGGAGTCGGGCAGTTCGCTGCCTTCCACGGAAAATTTAAGGGGTCTGAGTGAGCTGTATGGGGTGCCCGTGGACTACCTGCTGAATGAAAGTGAGGAGGTGCATGAAGTCGTTCATGCACCGAAGGAAGAAAGGGAGGATATCCCTAAGCTGGTTCGTGGAAATAAAAGGAAGACGCTGATTATGTGGATTGCCATTGCGTTGGATATCCTCTTGCTGGCGGCTCTGATGGGGGTGATTTTTGCGAATAAAAGTACAGAAAGGCACATCAGCATAAGTGAAATACAAGGAGAGGATATAACTGGGGTTCCGAGGAGAGAATTCGAGTTGGAATGGTAGCACGACAAGGAGGAGGTGAGAACATGAAGAAGAGAGTGATGGTTTTAGTGTGCGTAATCCTCAGCATCGTGGGGCTGGTTGGAATTTTCTATGCAATGGAGTCTCCCCCCAGAGAAGAATTTTTAGAGGGGGAACTGCTTGAAGACGGCACCTACCGTTATGAGGACAGATTCGGTACGGTCATAGAGGCCGATTGGAACGCTGGCGGGCAGTAAGAATCTTTGAAAGCGTTTGTGATGTATTGAGTTTATGGAAGGAACTTACTATGAAAATGAGAAAAGCTTATACGATTTTGCTTGCGGCTGCAATGTGTCTGAGTTTGCTGTGCATTTCCGCCGCCGCCGCTGCGAAAGATGATGCAGGGGATTCTAATTCGGAAGATATCATTAAATCGGAGACTTTGGGTGTGGTTGTAGTAAATGGTGTAGGAAAGTATGACTTTGGCGATGGAACAACCGTCACAATTGAGCCGATTCCGTGGTTGATGGATGAAGATTTGAAAGAGCCTGTGTTTTTTGAGGACGGCACAATATTATATTGCACCGTGATCGACGAATAAGGTACCTCAACAAAAATCGTAAATTCCGGGAAAAAGCGTTGGCCGGGTTTACTCCTATTCTATGAGTGGTGCGTCAAATGTTAAGAAATAAAAAAATAACCAGGTTATTCCTGGCCGGTTTTCTGGTTTTGTTCTGCGTGCTGATTGCGTATGAATTCACATATGAAAAAGGCTTTACCCGGGAATATTATGGGGTATTCTACGGGTCAGACGGGAATCGGCTGACGCAGGCGGAGCCTGAGACCTTTTCCATATCAGGAAGCGCTTCCTATCAATTGAGAAGCGGCGTGAGATTGCAGGGAGACTTGACAGGCGCCGGGCTGGACTGCCGCTTTATGACCCATGCAAATGACTCGCTGGAGGATTCCGGGTGGTATCGGGCGCTTTTGTCCGGGGGACTTCCGGAGCTGGGGCCTGTTTCCATTTACGGACTACCCTGTAATGAGGTTTTTTTCTCGAAAAAACTGGACGCCTTCGTGTTCCCTATGGAGCAGGGGGATGAGCGGTCTTTTCTGGTCCTCACCGAACAGGAGGGCCCAGTGGAAGGGACCGTCATAGCCGAATTATTTGATACTGATTCTTGATTTAGTTTTATCGAAAGAGGAAATGTACAAGTGCGTTTCCGTTTTGTGCCAAAATGGCACAAAACACGTTTCATAAGAATCCAACGCGCCTTCGGCGCTATAAAAAGCTTTTAAAGCCTTTTAATGGATTCCAGTATGGGACGCCATAAATTGAGATTTCTTATGGGCGCTTTCCCCGTTTGCGTTTTCCGTGAAGGGGGAATCCCCTGTAACCGCCGGCTGGCAGGCGTTTCCCGAGTCTCTGGAATAAGGTCGACCTTTTTTTCTCTTTCACTTGCCAAATGAACCAGTTTCTGTTATAATACTCCTATCAGTTTAGTGCATCTTGAACAGAGGTTTTGAAGGGGGGCGTCTGTTTGGGATGCGGAAAGAGAGGAGAGCTATGGAAAACCTGTTTCATCTGAAGGAGAATGGCACCTCGGTCCGCACGGAGGTACTGGCGGGCCTGACCACGTTCATGACGATGGCCTACATCATCGCCCTGAACCCCAACCTGCTGACCAACTTCGATGTAGGGTCCGCCCTCTGGAACGGCGTGTTTATGGCCACCTGCCTTGCTTCCGCCCTGGCCATGTTCTGCATGGCGTTTCTTGCCAACAAGCCCTTTGCCCTGGCCCCCGGCATGGGACTGAACAGCTTCTTTGCCGTGGTGGCGTCCAATATCGCCGTGATTACCGGCATGAGCTATGTAGCCAGCTTCCAGGCGGCCCTGGTGATTATCCTGATTGAGGGCATCGTGTTTATCGCCCTCTCTCTGCTGAACATCCGGGAGAAGATTGTAGAGGCCATTCCTCTGGGCGTCCGTCTGGGCATCGCCCCGGCCATCGGTCTGATGCTGATGAATATCGGCCTGGGCTCCAACGCCGGCGTGTACTCTGAAACCGGCGGTCCCTTCTTCGTCATGCGGGATTTCTTCGGCGCGCTGACTCCCAGCGTGGCGCAGACCTCCATGGGCTCCGGCTACGATGCCATGGTCCTCCAGGTGGTGACCATGTTCATCGGCCTGTTCGTGATTGTCATTCTGGCGAAAAAGGGCATCAAGGCGGCGGTGCTGCTGGGCATGCTGGCGGCCTCCGTCATCTACTGGGCGGGCTCCGCCATGTTCCTGGGGACGAATCCCTTTGCCGCCCTGAGCACCGCGTCCTTCGTGCCGCCCTTTGGCGACATGATGAGCACCACCTTCTTCAAGTTCAATTTCCAGGGCTTCCTGGATATCGGATTGTTTACCGCCATTACGCTGGTGATTACCTTCTGCATGATTGACATGTTCGACACCATCGGAACCCTGGTGGGCACTGCCTCCCGGGCCGGCATGGTGGACAAGGACGGCAGCATGCCCAATATGAAGGAAGCCCTGCTGTCCGACGCCATCGGCACCGTGGCCGGCGCCTGCACCGGCACCTCCACTGTGACCACCTTTGTGGAGTCCGCTTCCGGCGTGGAGGCCGGAGGCCGTACGGGCCTCACCGCCCTGACCACCGGCGTGCTGTTCCTGGCCTGCATCTTCATCGCCCCCATCGCCGCCATTATCCCCGCCGCCGCCACCTCGGCCGCCCTGATCTATGTGGGCGTGCTGATGCTGATGGGCCTGCGGAATGTGGACTTCGACGACCTGGACCAGATGGTTCCTGTGGCGCTGATGCTGATTGGTATGCCGGTGTCCAGCTCCATCGGCCACGCCATTGGCCTGGGCCTGATTTCCTATACGGTTATCAAGGTGTTCAGCGGCAGAGCCAAGGACGTGTCCCTGCTTACTTACGTCATTTCTGCCCTGTTCCTGCTGAAATTCTTCCTGATTGTCTGACAGATGGAAAAAATCCGGGAGCTCCCGGGCATCCGTATAAACCTGACAGGAGCGGCCGCATTTGCGGCCGCTCCTGTCAGGCTGTCGAAAAAGAATTTTTCGACAGCCTGCGCAAGTTTTCAGAACCCGTGAGAAGTTCTGAAAACTTATTGATTGCACATGAAAGACACCCCTGATGGGTTTCTTTCATACTATCTTCCTTTCCGAAAGCTGAAGGCGATCCGTTTTTTCGACAGTCTCGCAGGAACGGCCGCATTTGCGGCCGCTCCTGTTTTCATCCATTACAGCAGATAATTGTTTTCCCGGTTTGCAATCAGCAAATCCACCAATTGATAAGTGGCGTAACCCCCTGCGACCAGGGGCTCTCTCTCACAGATATCCTCCGCTTCCTCCCGGCTCTCCGTTTTGAGGATATACATGCCCGCCATGCCCGGAAAGCCCTTGAATACGCCGCAGATTTCCAGTTTTCCCTCATCGTCCAGCTTTCTGATATGCTCGACATGCTCGGTCACTTTTTGTTTGGTGAGTTTGTTATAGGTTTTGCTTTTTTTAATCATCATCATATACATCTGGTTTTCCATAAGTCCCTCCTGTAAAAGCTGTAAAAGATGGTGAAAACCGGCGGCGCATCCCCTGGGGCGTGTCCGGCGGGAGGCGTTTTCGGAGCCCGCCGTCTCCTGAATTTTTCAGAATGCCGGAAGACGCTCTAAAAGAACATGCCCATAAAGCCGTCGGGCCGCTCCTGGGCCTGGTTCCAGACCTCATAGAACAGCTGGGGGGAGATATAGGCGGCGGTGAAGGACTCCCCCTGAAGATCCGCGTTTTCGATCTCCCGCAGGTCCTCCGGAAAGGGCACGTCCGCCAGGGCCTCCGGACAGCCCCGCTCCGCGCCGTAGGAAAAACAGATGCCGTTGCGGAAAAACTCCACCTTGCGGACCTCACAGCGGCTGTCGTCCAGCTCGGAATAAATGCGGTAGGGCTCGTCGTCCAAATCGTGGTCCCATTCCACTAAAACATACTGCATGGTTTGTCCTCCTCACAAATTGCTGGCAGCGAAAAAAGCGAAAAAGGCCTCAATGTCGCTCCGCGCCGCCTGGACGCTGCCCTGGGCAAAGCCGTTCCGCCCGCCGCCCCGGCCATGGAGGGTCTGATTCAGGGCCTTTACCAGGGCGGAGATGTCCCCGCCTCCGGCGCGGACCAGGGCGTAGTTCCAGACGGTTCCCTCTCCGGCGAATACCGCCGCCAGACCTCCGCAGGATTTGGCCGTCAGATCCGCCAGACGCCGGACGCTGTCGGGCCGGGCGGGGGGCTGGAAGAGCACCACGTCCCCCTTGCCCGCCTGGCCCTCCGCCAGGGCGGCATAGGCGGTCTGTTCCAGGTCCGCCATGCGGGCCTTGGCGGCGGCCAGCTCCGATTCCAGCCGCTCCACGGCGTCCAGGGCCTCCAGGGGCTTCACACTGAGCCGCTGGCCAATGGCCTTCGCCTGCTCAAAGGTCCCGGAGAGGAAGCGCAGGGCCCGGTCTCCGCAGAGGATTTCCAGCCGGACCCCCTCCCGGAACTTCTGACAGGAAAGAACCTTGACCAGGCCCACCTGGCCCGCCCGGAGGACGTGGGTGCCGCAGCAGGCGCAGCGGTCCGCCTCCGGGAATTCCACAATGCGGACCTGTCCGGTCAGCTCCTTTTTGCTCCGGTAGTCCAGTTCCGCCAGCTCCGCCGGGGAGGGGAAGGTAATGCGGACCGCCCGGTCCGCCCAGACCGCCTCGTTGGCCAGCCGCTCCGCCTTCAGGACCTGCTCCCAGGTGAGGTCCGCATTATAGTCGATGGTGACGGTCTCCGCCCCCAAGTGGAAGCCCACGTTGTCACAGTGATACAGGCGGCAGAGGATGCCGCTGATGATGTGCTCGCCGGAGTGCTGCTGCATGTGGTCGAAGCGCCGGGCCCAGTCGACGGAGCCGGCGGCCTCCGTCCCGGCTTCCACAGGTCCGTCGCAGATGTGGAAAATGACCCCGTCCTTTTCGTGGACCTCCAGAACCCTTACGCCGCCCAGGGTCCCATGGTCGGCGGGCTGGCCGCCTCCCTCGGGATAGAAGGCCGTCCGGTCCAGGACCACCCGCCAGGCGTCGGAGACGTCCTCACAGGCCAGCACATGGGCGGTGAATTCTCTCAGAAAGGGGTCCTGATAGTATAGCTTTTCCGTCTCTCTCATTCAACGATATCCTTTCCGTTTTATTGAAAGCCAATCCATTCCAGAGCCACCGGCGGAAACACCCAATATGGGTGGCCGGGAACCCGGTTGACAGGAGGCTGTTCCGTCAGCCCGTCCGGCTGCAGGGTGCTTTCCCCGGCAGGGGAGTAGCAGGACCGCTCATAGGTATGGCCGGTTTCCCGGTCCGTGACGTTGATCACCACGGCAATCTCCAGCTCCGGAAGGGAGCGGGCCGCGTATTCCAGAAAATCCAGGTAGAGCAGGGGAAGGCCGGTGGTGTCGGACCGGTTCGTATAGGCCGGGCCCCACCAGCGGCCGCAGATGTCCGCGGCGTCCTTCATGGCGCCGGTGAGTACGTTCCGCTCCCGCACCGCCTGCGGCGTCTGCCGGTCCCCGGGCAGGGCGGCAAACCACTTTTTCGGCAGTCCGGGCAGCTTCCGGATTTTAGACGCCGGACCTTGGATGTTGGTACGGAAAAACCCTGAGCGCTCCATAAACTCACCCTTTTGTTCTGTCAGAAATGAACCACCATGAATTCCCACACCGGTTCCGCCAGGAAATAGCCCAGAATTGCCGAGGCCAGATTGGCCTCCACCGCGTAGGTAATGGCCCGCCCGTTGGAGGGCTCCTGCAGAAAGCGGCGATACAGGATAATTTCCACCGCCAGGACCACCAGCTCCGCCGGAATCAGCATCCAGAAATACCAGTAATCAATAGCGCGCTGGGTGGCCTCGATGCTGAACCACAGGGACAGACCCCCCTGTGTCAGCAGGTTCACCAGCAGGAAGACCAGAACATTCCGCCGGGACCAGAGGCCCAGCAGCCATAGAAAAACGCCCTCAATGAGAATGGTGGGAACAAAGGTGGCCAGGAACTGCAATACATAGCGCTGCCAGACCGGGGCCATGGAGACGGTTCCGGCGGACCAGTCCAGAGTGACGGATATCTGATAGGCCCGGCGGGTCAGGGGCTCTGAGCAGAAAATCTGACCGGACTTTGTGACGGCCAGAACCCGGAAGGTCTCCGGCACGCCGATATAGGTGAAGCAGTGCAGTCCTTCTTTCTCCCTCCAGACAGAGTCCTTTATGGTCCGTGCCCTTCCTCCGTCCAAATCGCCGAACATGGGTCTGCCGTATCGGGTTCCCTGAAGCGAACAGGAATGCCAGCCCTCCGGGACAGCAGCCAGCAGGCCGTCCATCAGGTCCTGGTCCAGATTGGTTTCGTCTTCTTCCGCATAGCCCCAGACGCGACGGCCTGAGTCAAAAGAATAGGCGTTATAAGGATCTTCCTCCAGCAGGTCCATGTAATAGAGTTCTTCCGGTCCGTTTTCCACCCGGACATAGATCATGGGCTTGGGGCCGATGTCTGCAAAGACGGGAACCGTCAGCAGCAGCACCGCCAGCAGGAGCAGGGAGCACGCGCGCAGTCGCTTCATATGATAACTCCTTTCTGTTTCCTCTGAAAAAGACCATTTATCAAGAGAGAATTTCTTAAAAAGAAATTTCCCAGAACAGACTGGAATCGTTCCTATTACAGTCTTTCAATAGCCGTCTTCTGCGCGAAAACATACCTCGTTGAGTTTCAGGTCTATATTGTCATTTTTCAGGATTTTCGATGCTGCATAGAAAATCGAGAGTATTTTATTCTCTTGTTTCACAACAGGACGAAATTCTTTGCTAAAAAGGGAAAGAATAGGATTTGTATAACAAATATTCCATGTAGTGACCTGTTTTCCATTAAAAACGTAGAAATTGCCATATCCATCACATGAGCCATTACTAAGGTGGCTGTCAAAAGCATCAATGACCTTCCTATGCTTTGCCATGAGTGCTTTCAACGCAGAAACTGAAGCGCTTGATAGTTTATATTCGGTTTCTGTCTGATCGATTTGGTCAAAAATATAGGTTTTATAGATGAATCTTCCATCTGTGTATACTGCAATCGAAAAACCGCCGTCATCTTCTCCGTACCGCCCATATGCTGGTGACATAGAATATCCAAACAATATATTCTTATACTCATCTTTTTTGCCCATAATGCTTTCTACATAGCTCCTGATTTGTCAGATTAATACGGGTAAAGTATCGCATCGACATAGGTGATATGCAGCATTTCACCCTTTACAAAAAACATTTGATGATGACGAAGGAGGTACAGCCGCCTGGTTGCAGATTTGATTTACGGCAGACGTCAAACTGATCGGAAAAGAGTCCGGCCTTTGCGGCGGTCACCCGTTTTAATAATGGCTGAAGGGCCTCAGATGCGGCTTAGAACCTGTATTCATAGCCGGGACACGCTGGAAGAGAGAAAATTTTTCCTGCTGAACAAGGAAGATTTATGCGGTAATCCTGATGGATAGCAAGGGAAACCGACGCGGTATGGTGGGAAAAAGAGCGCTTAGACGGTGTTCAATCGTTGTAAACAGGTTCTTAATAAGGTGCGGCAGAAAGGCTGGGGGAGAGGGATTCCTCCGGCACCAGCAGGCCCAGCTCCAGCTTCCAGCGAAGGACCCGGGCGCAGGCGGCGTCGATGACCGCCTCGTCCAGAGTCCCAAGGCCCACCGCGTCGATGACGCTGGGAATCTGGGACTTGTAATCGGAGGTAATCAGAAGGTCGTTTCCTGCCACCAGGGCCATGACTGCCGCGGAGCCGTCTTCGGCATAGGCTTCCACCGCGTCCATGGCCAGATCGTCGGTCATGACCACACCCTCAAAGCCCAGGTCCTCCCGGAGAATCCGGTGGACCTCCGGAGACAGGGAGGCGGGCAGCGCCGCGTCCATGCAGCTGACGATGTTGTGGCTCACCAGCACAGCAGGGGGAAGGCCGGCTTGAATCCCGGCCTCCATGCCTGCCTGGAAGGGCAGAAAGTCCTGGGTCCGGAAGGTCTCCAGGGGCCGCTCGTCCACGGCGATGCCGGTGTGGGTGTCCTTGTTGTTCCCGTAGCCGGGGAAGTGCTTTAAAACGCTGCCCAGGCCATAGCGGGAATGCGTGTCCACCACCCGGGCGACATAGAGCCCGGCGGTCTCCGCGTCTCTGCCGGTGGTCCGGTCATACATGAAGTCGCTGGGATTGGTGGACACGTCCGCCACCGGGGCGAGATTGACGTTGATGCCCAGGGCTTTTAGAAGCAGGGACTTTTCCCGGGTCTCGCTGTCGATGGCCTCCATCCCCGCCTCCCAGAGTTTTTTGGGATTGGAGAATTTTTTGTCCCGCAGATGGGGATTGGAGCTGATGCGGACGACGGTTTTCCCCTCCTCGTCCACGCCAATCAGCAGGGGGATGCCCGTGTCCTCTGCCGCCGCCTGCTGATAACCGGCAATGGTTTGAATCAGATCGCTGGCGGTTTTGTCTCTGGTGTCCTGGCTGAAGAGGAGGAAACCGCCCAGATGGTAATCGGTGAGGTCCTTCACGGCGTTTTCCGCCGGACAGCGGGCGAAAAAGAGCTGTCCCACCTTTTCCTCCAGGGACAGTTCCTTCAAAAGAACCTCCACAGGGTCGGCGGGTTTTTCCGGTTCCTCCGGTTCACTTGCTTCATCGTCCGGCGGAGCGGAGAGGGAACCGGGGTCGGACACGCTGTTCTCCGGCGGGGGCGGAATGGTTCCGCCTCCGCAGCCGGAGAGCAGGGCCAGTATCAGGAGCAGGGCCAGCGTTCGTTTCATTCTCTGAATTCCTCCATGAGGTTTTTTGGTGGATAAAAGCATTATAACACAGCTTCCTGACCAGGGGAAGGCTTGCTTTTCCCTCTTTGGCATGTTATAGTCAGCACAGTTGAACGCCGGCAAAGCTGCTGTCCGGTAAAAAGCTGTGCGGACGGCAGACTGTGAGCAATCACCCGGTATGTCTAAAAAGGAAAAAAGCCAAAAGAGCCAAAAAGATCGGAAAAGCCGGAAAAGGATGATGAATATGCGCGAATTGCGGAAAAAGAAGGCCGTGGCCACTGTGAAGGGCCCCTTGAAGGAGGTGAATTGCTGAACATTGTAAGGAGGAACGAGTATGTATCAAATTCCCAGCCCTGACGTGGTGTTTCCCAATGAATATCACACGTCATGTTTTTTGAAAAATGTCATCACCGCCCCCAATATCTCCGTGGGGGATTACACCTATTACGACGACCCTGTGGACCCTGCGGGCTTCGAGCAGAACAACGTACTGTTCAACTGGCCGGAATTCGGCGACCATCTGATGATTGGCAAATTCTGTTCCATTGCCAGCGGCGTGAAGTTTATCATGGGCAGTGCCAATCACCGCTTGGGCAGCGCCACGGTCTACCCCTTCAACGTCTTTGGCGGACTGTGGGAGGAGCGGACGCCGCCCCACCTGTCTCAGCTCCCCTTCAAGGGGGATACGGTGGTTGGAAACGATGTGTGGCTTGGCCGGGAGTGCGTGGTGATGCCCGGCGTGCACATCGGAGACGGGGCCATTGTGGCGGCGTATTCCGTGGTGACCAGGGATGTGGAGCCCTATACCCTGGTGGGCGGCAACCCGGCCCGGTTGATCAGGCGCCGGTTTTCCCCGGAGCTGACAGCGCTGCTGCTGGAGCTCCGCTGGTGGGACTTTTCCGCTGAGGAGCTGGCGGATTTTCTGCCGGTGCTGTGCAATGAGGATTTGAGGGTTTTAGAGAGGGCGATACGGGAACGGCTGAGGGCTGAAAGGAATTGAACCATAGAGAAGAGGAGGGCGGCGGCCTTCCTCTTTCTGCCTTTTTTGCTTTTTTTGCTTTTTTTGCTTTTCTGCGTTTTTCCGCTTTTCTGCGGATTTCATCAGGGCGGTGCGCGTTGGTCCGTTTCCCGGAACCGCCGGGGGCGGCGGCCCCTGCATCACGGTCCTGTTATAAAATGCGCGACCGGACACGCCCTTGTTCCGGGCGGGGGATTGAAAGATATCCATGCCGGTGGTATACTTTGCCCATCGGGTCCAGCGGAACGGAGTCTGTTCCGGCGGAAATGACAGCAGAGGGGGATTGAGTTGAAAACGGTTATCAGAAAATTTGACGGCCGGGCGGAGGATTATACGGCGGGAAGACCGGATTACGCCGCAGCTTTAATTGACTGCATGTATCGTGAGTATGGGGTGTCGGACGCCTCCGTGATTGCGGATATCGGGTCCGGAACCGGAAAGTTTGCCAGACATTTGCTTGACCGGGGCAGCGAGGTATACTGCGTGGAGCCCAACGACGACATGCGCCGTACGGCAGAACGGGAGCTGCGGAGCTATGGAAAATTCCACTCCGTCACAGGGACCGCCGAGCATACGACCCTTGCGGATGGCGCCGCGGATTTTGTCACAGCCGCCCAGGCCTTTCACTGGTTTGATGGAAAGCGGTTCAAAGGGGAATGCCTGCGGATTCTCAAGGACGGCGGGACCGTATTTTTGATATGGAATGTTCGGGACGGTTCGGATCTGCTGAATCAGGAGCTGTTCCGCCTCTATACAGCTTACTGCCCCGGCTTCAGGGGCTTCAGCGGCGGAACCCAACAGGATGACCCGAAAATCAAAAGCTTTTTTGACGGCCGGTATATGTCCATGTCCTTCGATCATCCGCTGATGTTTGATCGGGACCGCTTTGTCGCCAGATGCCTTTCGAGCTCCTATTCGCTGAGAGAAGGAGACAAAGGCTATGAGGGCTATGTGGATGCACTGAATGAGCTGTTTGACAGGCATGAGCGTCACGGCCTCGTGTCCGTTGCAAATCAGTCTGTGGCCTATGCCGGAATCATTGGGCAGGGCCGGTGAGAGAAGGAGAAGAGGAGGGCGGCGGCCCTCCTCTTTCTGCGTCAGTCTTTTTCCTCTACAGCCAGGGCGATGTGCAGCTCGTCCAGCTGCTTCTGAGTGACCTGGCTGGGGGCGTCCATCATAACGTCCTGGGCGTTCTTGTTCATGGGGAAGGGGATGATCTCCCGGATGGAGTCCTCACCGGCCAGCAGCATCACCATCCGGTCCACGCCGGGGGCAATGCCGGCATGAGGCGGCGCGCCGTAGGTAAAGGCGTTATACATGGCGGGGAATTTCTTCCGCACATCCTCCTCGCCCAGCCGCACCAGTTCAAAGGCCTTCACCATGATCTCCGGGTCGTGGTTCCGCACCGCGCCGGAGGAGAGCTCCACGCCGTTGCACACCAGGTCATACTGGTCCGCCTTGATGGTCAGGGGGTCGATTTTGCCCTGCTCCGCCAGCAGCAGGGGTTCCACGCCGCCGGAGGGCATGGAGAAGGGATTGTGGCAGAATTCCAGCTCCCCGCTCTCCTCGCCGATCTCGTACATGGGGAAGTCCACAATCCAGCAGAAGGCATACTGCTCTTTGTCCATATGCCCCGGAACCGCCGCGCCCAGGATCTTAATCAGCACTCCGGCGGTCTTCTGGGCGGCGCTGCGCTTTCCGGCGGAAAGGGCCACGAAGTCGTTGGGCTTCAGGTTCAGGGCAGAGACCACCTCGTCCCGGATGGGCTGGACGAACTTGGCGATGCCGCCCACAATCTCCCCGTTCTCGTCCAGGCGGAACCAGTAGGGCTTTCCGCCGGAGACCACTTCCACGTCCGCCAGAGTCTTGTCAATGAATTTCCGGGTCTCGTGGAAATCGCTGACCACCACGGCCTTGATGGCCAGGGCTCCCTCGGCCTGACTGGGGTCAAAGGGCGGGAAGCCGCAGCCGCAGAGGGCGGCGGGGGCATCCTGGGCCGTCAGGTCAATCCGCAGGTCCGGCTTGTCGGTGCCGTAGGTCTCCAGGGCGTCGGTATAGGTGATGCGGCAGAAGGGGGCGGAGCTGGCCCGGTCATACTTGCCGTATTTGGCGAAGATGGGGGGCAGAACGTCCTCGATGACGGCAAATACATCCTCCTGAGAGGCAAAGGCCATTTCCATGTCCAGTTGGTAGAACTCGCCGGGGGAGCGGTCCGCCCGGGCGTCCTCGTCCCGGAAGCAGGGGGCAATCTGGAAATAGCGGTCAAAGCCGGAGGTCATCAGCAGCTGCTTGAACTGCTGAGGGGCCTGGGGCAGGGCGTAGAACTTGCCGGGGTGATTCCGGGCGGGCACCAGATAGTCCCGGGCCCCTTCGGGGGAGGAGGCCGTCAGAATAGGGGTGGTAATTTCCAGGAAGCCGTGGTCCGTCATGGCCTGCCGCAGAGCGGAGACCACCTGGCAGCGCAGGACGATGTTGTTTTTCACCGCCGGGTTCCGCAGGTCCAGATAGCGGTATTTCAGCCGCTGGCTCTCGTCGGCCTCCCGGCTGCGGTTAATCTGGAAGGGCAGCTCGTTGTGACGGCAGCGGCCCAGGACGGTGACGGCGGAGGGGACAATCTCGATGTCGCCGGTAGGCAGCTTGGGATTCTTGCTGGCCCGCTCCCGGACGGCGCCCTGGACGGAAAGGGTGGATTCCTTGTTGATGCCCTTGAAGGTATTCACCAGTTCTTCCGTTTCCGCCACGATCTGCGTGGAACCGTAGAAGTCCCGCAGGATGGCGAAGGCCAGGGCGGCGCTGACCACCCGGACGTTTTCCAGCCAGCCGCAGAGCTGGACTTCTTTCCCGGCGTCTCCAATGCGGAGCTCTCCGCAGGTATGCGTGCGATTCTGCATGTGAACCATCTCCTTATTTCAAGTTTTCTGTTTATCTGAATATTTATTCGTTGTCTCCGCTGAAAAAGTCGGAGTCAATGGACTTGATTTCGTACCTGGCTACCGGGGAAACGCCCAGATTGTATTCAATCATCAGCTTGGTCAGCCGCTGGCCGTCCACCAGGACGATGTGCTGCTTTTCCGCCGAGGCCTGGGCCCCCTCGGAAAATCTGGCGGTGGTGATAAACAGGCCCTTGGACGCCCCCTCGTCCCGAAGGGCCCCGGAGAACTTTTGCAGCTCCGGACGGCTGACGGTGCTCTGGGGGTCCCAGCGCTTTGCCTGGATATAAATCTGGTCAAAGCCCAGCTTGTCTTCCCGGATGATGCCGTCGATGCCGCCGTCATGGCTCCGTTTGGTGACCACGCCGGCGTCGGAGACCGAACCGCCATAGCCCATTTTCACAAGCAGCTTGACCACCAGAGACTCAAAGAAATCCGAGTCCTTTTCCATAATCTCCGCCAGCAGATCGTCCGCCAGACTTTGGTTGAGGGCGGCGGCCGCCTGCTCCATCATGTCCTCCGGCGTTTCGCTGGATTCCACAGGGGGTGCGGCGTCGGGCTCGTCCTTCTCGCTTCGGGTCCGGAATTCCTGGAAAGAGGGATATTGGCTGAGGAAGCGGTTGTCCAGCACCGGAGGCGGGGCGGTCAGGACCGCCTGCCCCTCCTGCGTCAGCCGGTGGTGGCCCCGCTTCACGCTTTCCACCAGACCCGCCTTTTTCAGATAGGTGCAGGCCCAGCTGACCCGGTCCGTAAAGATGGAACGGCCGCTGCTCAGGGTTTCCTGAAGCTGTTCCGGACTGAGGGCCAGTTCTGAGGCAATCCGGGCCCCGATTTCCCGGTTGGTGCGGACCTCTCCGTCTGCCAGCGCCCGCAGCAGGGGCATATATAAGCTGTCATAAGTGGGAAGCATGGGATTTCCTCCTGTTCTGTCAACGATTCCACTCCCAGCCTGGGAGATGTTCCAGGCGGATGGAGGCGTCAGACAGGTCCAGGTCCTTCCATGCCTGGGTGGGCTCCGCCTGAACGCCGGTTTCGGAAAGAGCCGCTTCCAGTTCCTCCCGGGTGGGATAGAGGGCGGCAAGGGCCGTCCACAGGGCCTCGTGTTCCGCCTCCCAGACCTGACTGCGGGAGGTATAGCCCTGGTAGCCGTCGGGATACAGGGCGGCGTCCACCTCCGGCAGGATCAGACCCTTTTGCTCTGCCAGGACCTCCAGGGCCGCGGCGGTGGTCAGGTCGTCCAGAATGGACTGAGCCTTATCCCAGGGGGTGTTGCGGTGAGCCAGGTGGGAGTGATTATAGATATCCAGATAGCTTGCCAGAGCCGGGGCCAGGAGCTCGGCGGTAATGTCCCTGCCGTTGACAGTGGCCAGCACCGTGTCCGGCTCCACCTCCAGGGCGTCCCGGCACAGCTCCAGGGTATCAAACGTGGCAGAGACCCGCTGGGCCGGGTCGATGACCCGGGCCAGCATGGCCGCGGCGGCGGCCCGGGAGAGGGAGGCCCTTTCCTTCAGGGTGCCATAGCGGTCCTTGCCCGTCAGGATACCGGCCCGGTAGAGCATGAGAAGGTCCGGGTCCTTGCAGTCAGGAACGGCGGATACCTGATTCAGTTCCGGCAGACTGACATTTTGGGCCGTCAGCACGGCGGACAACAGCTTGAGAAACGCTCCCCGATCACAGGGGGACTGGGGATAGGTGCGGAGAACGGTGTAAAACTCAGCTTCCTCTAAGGCCGGCGCCTGTTCCCGCAGATATTGGTCATAGGGTTTCCACCAGTCCGGCCCCTTCAAAGAGATGGGCTCAAAATAGTCCAGGGTCTCGCCGCCTGAAAGCCGGTGAAGCCGGGCGCAGATGACCATGGCCTGAGCGCGGGTCAGACCGATTTCCGGCATGAAGTGTTTTCCGTCAATTCCGTCCATCAGTCCCGTTTCACAGCAGATGCGGGCCGCCGTTTCGCAGATGGTTCCGGCGGTGTCGGTGAATGCGCCGTAATCCCTGGCCATGGGGATGAGCCAGTCTGCGTCCGGCTCCGCGGCGGCGGCAGGGAAGGGGAGGGCCAGCAGTACCGCCAGCAGCAGGGAGAACAACCGGATTTTTTTCCGCATAAGCGCCTCCAATCAAATACAAACAGATGTACAGCGTACGGATATTACGATACGGAATCAAATTCTTCCGCCCAGTCCCAGAGCCAGGCCCCCAGCGCCTGTCCCTGTTCCTTTCCATCAGGGACGGAAAGGGGCAGGGAGGTGTAGGTTCCATGTGTCCATCGGTCAATCCAAAATTCCAGGTTCAGAAGAGTGTCCCATTGTTCCTCGTTTTCCGTGGAGTAAAAGGCAAACCCGATTTTGTAACAGGTTTCCCCGGCCTCCGTTCGGGCGCTGCGGCCGCCCAGGGGCGGCAGCACCTTCAGCAGGGGCTCCAGGGGGGAACGGCGGAACCGGAGGTCTTCCAGCTGTCCCATCAGGGTCTCCAGGTCCTGGCCTTCCACCGTAAAGGTCCGGGTCTTGGGGGTCCTCCAGGGGGAGCCGATGCCTGCCATGACCATGCCGGAGACGCAGTCCGGCGTCTGCCGGTTCAGCAAAAACCGGACGTCCACCGGCCGGCTGTACCACAGGCACCAGACCGCCAGCAGCCCCGCCAGGCCACAGAGAAGAGCCTTTTTATGCTGGTTCCAGAGTGCTTTCATGGACACGCTCCTTTCGTTTATCCCAGGCCCCGACGGGACCGCTTATTCCCGGATGATGCTGCCCTGATTCCGGATATCCAGTCCGGCCTTGATGCGGTAGATGGTGGCTTTGGCGTCCAGCCTGGTCTGTTCGCCGGTGACCATGTCCTTGCAGGTCACCACGCCGGCGCTGATTTCGTCCTCTCCCAGGAAGACCACATAGGGAATGCCCAGCTTGTCGGCATAGCCGATTTTCTGCTTGAACTTCTTCTGCTCGCAGTGGAGCTGAGTCCGGATGCCGTTCTCCCGGAGCTGGGTGGCCAGGGCAATGGCAGGGGACAGGTCCTCGGTCATGGGCAGGATCAGCACGTCCGCCGGGGCGGTGTTCAGCTCCGGATTCAGCATGCCCTGTTCCCCCAGGACATAGAACAGGCGGGTCAGACCGATGGAAATGCCCACGCCGGGGAGTTGTTTATCGGTGTAATATTCCGCCAAGTTATCATACCGGCCGCCGGAGCACACGGAACCAATCTCGGGATGGTCCAGCAGGGTGGTTTCATAGACGGTGCCGGTGTAGTAGTCCAGGCCCCGGGCAATGGTCAGGTCCACGGCAAAATTCTCCGCCGGAACTCCGAAGGCCCCCAGGTGCTTCACCACGGCGTTCAGCTCCTCCAAACCCTGGTCAAAGAGGGGGTCCCGGCCCCGGTATTCCTCCAGCCGGGAGAGGACCGTCTCATTGTCTCCGTTGATGGAGATGAAGGACAGGATTTCCAGGGCCTGCTCCCGGGAGACGCCCAGGTCCCCGGTGAGAATGGCCTCCACCTTCTCAAAGCCGATCTTGTCCAGCTTGTCCACCGTGCGCATAATGTCCTGGGCCCGCTCCGTCAGGTTCAGCATGGCGTAAAAACCGTTGAGAATCTTCCGGTTGTTGACGCAGATGCGGAAGCGCTTCAGGCCCAGGGCGGAAAAGGTCTTATAGATAATGGCGGGTATCTCCGCCTCGTTGGAGATATCCAGCTTTCCGTCCCCAATCACGTCGATGTCCGCCTGATAGAACTCCCGGAACCGGCCCCGCTGGGCCCGCTCTCCCCGGTAGACCTTGCCAATCTGGAAGCGGCGGAAGGGGAAGGTCAGCTCATTGTAGTGCAGGGCCACGTATTTGGCCAGGGGTACTGTCAGATCGAAGCGGAGGGAGAGGTCCGCGTCTCCCTTCTGGAAGCGGTAGATTTGCTTCTCCGTCTCGCCGCCGCCCTTGGCAAGCAAAACGTCGCTGGACTCGATGACAGGGGTGTCCAGGGGCGTGAAGCCGTAGAGGGCATAGGTTTTCCGCAGGGTTTCCATAATCCGCTCCATCTGCTGCTGCGGGGCGGGGAGAAGCTCCATAAAGCCGGACAGCGTCCGGGGGGTCTGTTTTGCCATGGTGATGCTCCTTTTCATAAAATTGGGGATGGGCTTTAAAAAAGAGCGGTATCATCCCAAAGTGGTTTTGGGACGATAGCGCTCTTCCGCTTCGTGGTGCCACCCAAATTCGAGACTTTTTGCCTCTGCCCCGGATGCTGCCGCCCATGGTATCACTCAGAGGGTAGTGCTGAAAGGCAGAGGGACGGCGGTTGTCCGCTGAAAAGTCTCCTTTGAACCTCCTGGTACGGGGAGGGGGCCGTGGGCGTTTCCGCCCCCGCTCCGCCGCTGTCCTTCCTCCGGGCCGAACGGGGCTTTTCCAGCGAGGGCCCCTCTCTGCGGAACGGCGTTCCGGAGTACTGCTGCGGCGTCATTGCGGTGAAATTGCTGTGATTATATGCGTTTTTTGGCAAAATGTCAAGGCGGACATTCCCCATGAAAGCGCTTTTTTACCTGCTTTATCAGAAGGCGGGCCCGTCCTGCGGGACCCCGGCGGCTCCAGGGAGCGAAGCGCCGGAGGGCGGCGCTCCCCACGGGAACCGTGAGCGGAAGATGCAGTCTCAGGCGTCGGGATACAGAGCCCTCCGGAGGGGGGACCAGTCCCGGCAGCTTCTGACCAGCGCCAATTCCTGCTGCCAGGCCCTGTAGGGCTCCATGGCTTTGTACTGGGGCCTCAGCTCCCGGGCCAGCTCATAGAAGCCGCTCCCAATCGTCCGGCGGTTGATGCCGCCGTGCCGCACAATGGCGGAGAGAAATGGGAGCTCCAGATCAAAACAGAGATACACAACCTTTCCAAGAGGGTGGTTCAGATGAAAATGGGCGTTAACCGGGCGGTTCAGGCGCTCTGAAAGAACCTCCGCCACTTCGGCATAGGTCCAGGTATACCGTTTCTGCTCCACGCATTCCAGAAGGAAGCAGGCCAGCTCATAATCAATATCGGTGAAATTCTCCATACCAGGTCCTTTCCCAGGTTCAGACGGGACAGGCGGCGCAGCCGAAGCCCAAGGCCAAAAGCCTAAGGCTAAAAACCCGAAACCCGAAAAACCTCAGCAGGCGCCGAGGCGGCCGGGGAACGCGGTCAGGCCAGGGGCCGGGTGGAGGGATTGACAATCAGCCGCCAGTCCAAATCACCTCTGGACAGACCCAGCACCAGCATTTCCGCCGTGGCGATGTTGCTGGCGAAGGGGACGTTGTTCTGGTCGCAGAGCCGGGAGATGTAGGAAATGTCTCCGGCCATGCTCTCGCTGTTGGGGTCGTTGAAGAACAGGACCATGTCAAACTCGTTATAGGCGATCCGTGCGCCGATCTGCTGGCTGCCGCCGTGGGCATAGGTCAGAAAGCAGTGAACCGGCAGGCCGCTGGCGTCTGCCACCATATGACCTGTGGTATTGGTGGCATAGAGATGATGCCGGGAGAGGATGCCGGCGTAGGCGGTGCAGAACTGAACCATCAGCTCCTTTTTGTTGTCGTGGGCCATCAGTGCAATGTTCATAATGGGTCGCATCCTTTCTCAGCCTGCCGAAGGCGGGAAACCGGCCGGTTTCTGTTCGACAGCCTGTTGGTTTCTGTATTTGGTTTGTTTGGTTTGTTTGGTTTGTTTGGTTATCTGATACGCATCAGGGACGCTTTCTGCCCCTGAAGGCGTTTCGCAATGTTGCGGTATGCCGCCGCCGCGCCCTGGTTCCCCGTCAGCGGCAGGGGAATGCCCTGATTCAGGCTCAGGGTAAGGGCGTCGTCCTCCGGCACCACGCCAAGCAGCGGAAGGCCCGCCCGGTCAATGGCGTCGTCAATGGTGGCGTGAAGCTGGCGGAGCATCTTCCGCCGCACTCGGTTGACCACCAGGTGGAGGGCGCCGGAGGGAAAGCGCTGGAGCTCCATAACGGTGTGCTGGGCGTCCCGCAGGGAAGAGGTGTCCGTCGTGGTAACCACCACCGCCCGGTCCGCGGCGCAGGCCGCCAGCTGGAACCCGCTGCCCAGTCCCGCCGGAGCATCCAGAAAACAGAAATCGTAGCGCTCCCGGATGTCCCGGAGCAGGGCGGACATCTGTTTTTCCGATACCGGGCGGCCCCGTATCCGGACAGGGGCTGTCAGCAGAAAGAGACCGGGGATTTTGGGGTGCTCCACCGCCGCGTCCTCCAGGGTGCAGCGCCCCTGGGCCACATCGGTGAAATCCATGAGGGCCCTGTCGGTCAGGCCGAGGGCCAAATCCAGATTTCTCAGGCTGATATCGCAGTCCAGACAGAGAACCCGCCGGCCCGCCAGGGCCAGGGCGCTGCCCACTCCGGCGGTAAAGGAGGTTTTCCCGGTTCCGCCCTTGCCGGAGACCACTGCCACACATTGTCCCGCCATGGAAGCGCCTCCTTTCGGCTGCTGTCTATTATAGCGGATTCTTTTTGATTTTTGCAAATGCTCTGGGGTATTTTTGGGGAGTTTTACAAATTTTTTTAATCACAATCAGCCGGTGTTGGATATCTGTTCCCGGAATGGGGTAGTCCCGCGGCGTTTCCGCCGTGCCGCCCAGAAGCCTCACGGCCTGTCCGGCTCCGGACAGCTCCTCGTCCGACTCAATGGATTTCATAGCCAGGAAGCTCCCGCCCACCTTCACCAGGGGCAGGCAGAGCTCGCTGAGGACCCGCAGCTCCGCCACGGCCCGGGCGGTGGCAAAGTCGAACCGCTCCCGAAGGGCCGGATTGCCCCCGGCCTCCTCCGCCCGGCAGTGGAGGGTGCGGATTCCCGTCAGACCCAGCTCCTCCCGGACTTCGTTGAGCCAGTCCAGACGCTTGTTCAGGCTGTCCAGCAGGGTTACCTCCAGGGAGGGGACCAGGATTTTCAGCACCATGCCGGGGAAGCCCGCTCCGGTGCCCACGTCCACCAGCTGTTTTCCCGCAAAATCCATGTAATTCAGCATGGCGGCGCAGTCCAGCATGTGAAGCCGGGCCACCTGCTCCGGCTCTTTGATGGCGGTGAGGTTCATCACCTGATTTTTCTCCAGCAGCAGTCGGGCGTACCGGTCCAGCTGGGCGGCGGCCTCCGCCGGGACGCTCTGCTCCAGGCCCATGGCCTTCAGCCCGTCTTCCAGAAGGGGAAGAATCATTTCCGTTCCCTCAGCAGGTCCCGGATTTCCGTCAGCAGCTTTTCTTCAGCGGAGGCTTTTGGGGCGGGCGGCGGCGGGGCTTCCTTTTTCCGGTGGAAGCTGTTGATGGTCTTCACCAGGCAGAAGACCACAAAGGCCATAATCAGGAAATTCAAAACGGCCTGAATGAAATTTCCGTAGGTGATGACGGCGGGACCCACTTTTACCGAGAGCTCGGAAAAGGAAATGCTGTCTGTGAAAATGCCCAGCACCGGCATGACGATGTCGTTGATCAGGGAGGTGGTGATGCTGGAGAAGGCGCCGCCGATGATGACGCCCACCGCCATGTCCATTACATTTCCCCGGGCGATGAAGGTCTTGAACTCCGACAGGAAGCCGGAGGCTTTTTTGTCCATAAAGCGATTCCCCCTTGTATTGATTAGGCAGATAGATACGTTTTGGAATGGGCTTGTCCTATGCCGCGCCCATCCGGGCATCCGGGTTCAGTACCCGGTTCAGGAGAATGGCGGCCTGTCCCCGGGTCAGAGGCGCACTGCCCATGAAGGTCCCGGCCTCGTCCACGCCGGTGAGAACACCCGCCTGATAGAGGCGCAGGATGGCCTCCGCGTCTGCGGTTTCCTCTGTCACATCGGGGACGCCGGCGGTTTCGTTCAGAACCGGCAGCTCTCCGGCCGCGGCGTCCACCATCCAGGCGAACAGGGCCCGGCTGGCCGGAGCGCCGAAGGCAGACAGGAGGTTTTCGTTCTCCGCAGGCCGGACGCGGCTGCTGAGACCGCTGAAGGGAATCTGTCCCTCACTGGCCAGATAGAAGGCGGCGGGATACCACCAGGCGTTTTTGACCGCTTCGCCGGCATCCTCTTCAGCTCCCAGGAGGAACAGGGCGGATACGGCGGCCTCATCGCTGAGAATGCGGTAGCCGGTGCCGCTGAACCCTTCGGTCATGACGCCCGGCAGAGGCTGATAGCTCTCCCGGATCCCCTGACAGCGGCGGGGGACGCTATAGCCCTCCAGACCTATTTCCAGGGTGCAGGTCTCCGGCAGGGCGGGGTCCTCCGGCGTTTCGCTGAGGGAGAGGAAGAGACTGCCGCCCAAGGCGTTGAAGGTGACCGTGTCGCCGGGGCAATAGGACTTGAGCAGCGTCCCGTCCTCATCGTAGAACCGCAGGCAGGAGGTTTTCATCATGGCCCCGGTGGGCAGGGCGGGAATTTCCCCCTTGCCGCCGGTTCGCAGATTGTACAGCCGGGCGCAGATTACCGTCAGCTGAGCTGCGGAAAGGGAATCCCTGACGCCGAATGAGGTCTCGGTGCTGCCGTTGAGAAGGCCTGCTTCATAGCATGTTTTTACCGCATTATAATAGGGACTTTCCGTGGAGGGAATATCGTCAAAGCCCTGATAGCCCCGGACCTTTTTCCAATCCAGGGCGGAGGCGGGGAGGATCAGAGTCAGTGTCAGCAGGGCGCTGAGCAGGGCGCTGAAAAGTCGTTTCATGATGGTCTCCTTTGCGTGGTTTTACCGCCGGGGTATGTTTGGAGCCGCAGCACGCTCATTGTCCAAGGCCGGCCTCCAGCGCCCGGGCGGCCATGGCGGCGGCCTGTCCCCGGGTGAGCCACTCCGCCCCGCCGAAGGTTCCCGCCCCGTCGAAGCCGTTGAGAATGCCCCGGCGGTACAGGGAGAGGACAGCCTCCGTCTCGGAGTCCTGAAAACGGTAGTTGTCCGGCAGGTCCGGGATGCTGTCCACGGTCCTGACCTCCGGCAGGCCCTTGCAGAGCTCCGCCAGGGGAATGGCCAGATCCATGCGCCAGACAGATATATAGGGCATGGAATCCAGGGACATGGTGCGGAAGCAGAAGGGAAGCCGGGCCTTCATCCAGTATCGCAGAAAGAGCACGGCGTCATAGGGGGTGGGATCCTCATAGCCCTCCTGCTGGGCGGTCTTCCATGCGGACCGCCAGGCAATCCGGTCCTGACTGTAATTTGTCAGCAGCGCCGTGACCTCCTGGGCGTCCACACCGTCGGGGAACCGGAAGAGGTAGCTGGTGCGGTCCTCGCCCCGCTCCAGCAGCCGGCCGGAGGCGGCGCACAAAAAGCCCTCGCCGCCGGTGAAGCCCACCTGTAAATCCAGCCGCTCCTGGGAAAGGTCCTCGCTCCAGAAGATGACTTTCATGCTCCGGGCGTCCTCAGCGTAGAAGTCGGGACAGTAGGCGGAGGACAGGTCGTGGACCAGATTCCCCTCCGGGTCCAGAAAACGAACGTAGCCGTCCAGGTCCTCCGGGATGGCGGGAATGCCGCCGTCTCCGCCGATGCTGAGGCTGTACAGCCGGGCCACCAGGCGGACCAGGTCCCCCTTGGTCAGGGGCTCCTCCGGTCCGAACCGGCCGGGCTCCAGAGTCTCCATCAGACCGGCCTCACAGCAGAGGCGAATCTCCTCATAAAAGGGATTTTCTTTGTCCACGTCGGAAAATCCGGTTTTAGCCTCCGCCAAAATCCCTGCGGCACAAGGGATACAGAGGACAGACAGGAATACAGCCGTTAAAATCCCGTGAAGCGTACCTTTCTTCATGTTCTTCCTTTCTATCGGCTGGAAATGGCTTTCTTGTTTTTGAGAGACCGAAAGGTTGCTAAAAACAGGTATTATCCGCAAAATTGTTCGAATTTCCTCCTGATAAATGCGGAGCCGGAGATATCACTTGGCCTTGGGCGTCAGTTTTTCCGTGCCGCCCATATAGGGCCGCAGGACCTCGGGAATGGCCACCGTGCCGTCGGCCTGGAGATTGTTTTCCAGGAAGGCAATCAGCATCCGGGGCGGAGCCACGCAGGTGTTGTTCAGGGTATGGCACAGCTGCATCTTGCCGCTCTCGTCCTTGTACCGGATGCGGAGCCGCCGGGCCTGGGCGTCTCCCAGGTTGGAGCAGGAACAGACCTCGAAATATTTCTGCTGCCGGGGGGACCAGGCCTCAATGTCGCAGCTCTTCACCTTCAGGTCCGCCAAATCGCCGGAACAGCACTCCAGCTGCCGCACAGGGATGTCCAGGGAGCGGAACAGCTCCACGGAGTACTGCCAGAGCTTTTCATACCAATCCCTGCTCTCCTCGGGCTTGCAGACCACAATCATCTCCTGCTTCTCAAACTGATGGATGCGGTAGACGCCCCGCTCCTCGATGCCGTGAGCGCCCTTTTCCTTCCGGAAGCAGGGGGAATAGGAGGTCAGGGTCTGGGGTAGCTTCTCGACGGGGAGAATCTGGTCAATAAACCGGCCAATCATGGAATGCTCGCTGGTGCCGATCAGATACAGGTCTTCGCCCTCAATTTTGTACATCATGCCGTCCATGTCCGTCTGGCTCATGACGCCCTCCACCACGTTTCCGTGAATCATGAAGGGTGGGATGCAGTAGGTAAAGCCCTTGCCAATCATAAAGTCCCGTCCATAGGCCAGAACCGCCTCGTGGAGCCGGGCAATGTCCCCCAGCAGGTAGTAGAACCCGTTGCCGGAGACCCGGCCCGCGGCGTCCAGGTCGATGCCGTTGAAGGACTCCATGATTTCCGTGTGGTAGGGAACGGGGAAGTCCGGGGTTTTGGCCTCACCGAAGCGCTGGACCTCTACGTTTTCGCTGTCGTCCTTTCCGATGGGAACGGAGGGGTCAATGATCTGGGGAATCACCAGCATCCGTTTGTGGAGCTCGCTTTCCAGTTCGGTTTCCAGCTTCTCCAGCTCCGCCAGACGGTCCGCCTGTTCCTTCACCTGGGCCTTGACGGCCTCGGCCTCCTGAGCCTTGGACGGGTCCTTTTTGGCCTGGCCCATCAGCATGCCAATCTGCTTGGAAAGGGTGTTGCGGTTGGAACGGAGCTGGTCCGCTTCGGCAATGGCGGCCCGGCGTTTGGCGTCCAGGTCGATGACCTCGTCCACCAGAGGGAGCTTGCCGTCCTGGAATTTCTTTTTGATGTTCTCCTTGACAGCCTCGGGGTTCTCACGGATAAAGCGAATATCAAGCATGGCGGTTTCCTTCTTTCCTGTTTCTTGAGTTATGAGTCGTATATGGAGTGTTTCACGTGAAACAGAGGGGTCATGATTCCTTCATCAGGGGCCGGAACGCCTCCGCCAGAGCTTCCCCGGTCTTCCGGGCGTCCTTCACCCAGAGGGGGAGGTTCCGGGTGGAGTGAGGGGAGGAGCAGGTCCATTTATCCACAAAAAACTGGATTTGAACGTAGCCGTGGTTCTGGTCCGCAAGGGTCAGCATAACGTGAAAGTCTCCATCCTCGGTCCGGCGTCCCGTAACGACCTTCTGGTCCAGGAATTGCAGGAGGAGGTTCCAGGGAGGACGGCGGAACCGCAGGGCCTCCGCCGCTTCCTTCACCGTGTCCCATTCCGGGTCCGACCGGGTCAGCTCCATGATGGGGAAATCCTGGCCGCCTGTACCCAGGGCCCTTACATAAAGGGAAATGTGGCCGATGTCCTTTACCTCCGGCGACAGGCCGTAGACGTCCACAGGCCGGGCGTACCATGCAATTCCCAGCGCCAGAGCCAGGACCACAGCCAGAGGCTTCCAGTGAGATTTCAGCCAGCTCATCGCATTCCTCCTGTTCTCCCGGAGTTACCGGGCACCTCCGCGGCTTTTCCGCGGTGTTATTTGTCCTGTTCTGCCGCCTCTGCCAACCGGGCTTCCGCGGCCTCCTTCAGCTGCCGGTAGCGCTCCGCCGGAGAGGTCACGGCGTCCGGACTGCCCTGATTGTCATTGAGAGCGCTCCACAGGGAATCCGTCTCCAGGCGGTCGATGAGTTCCCGGCAGGCCTCGTAATTCTGGGCAGAGTAGCGCTGCTGGAGGGCGTACAGAAGGTTCATGGCCTCCAGCTCCCGGTCTCTGGTCTCCTGAACGCTTTGCTGATACTCCGCGTCGTTCTGGAGCTCTTTGACCTGTTTTTCCGCCTCCGACAGCTCCTTTTGCAGCTGAATAATCTGCTCCTGCAGCGCCTGAACCTCCTGTATGGCCCCCACGGAGCTTTGCAGCCGCCCCAGGGCCTCGGTGTTGCTCCGCTGGTGGGAGGCGAAGGACCAGGCCATCATCAGAAAAGCGGCGCTGAAGAGTATCATAATATAGACAATAACGGGCTTTTTCCCCTTGCTCTCCTGTTTTTCCGGCTGTTCAACGGGCTCCCCGGAGACGGGGGCACTCCGTCTTTCCAGTTTCATAGGGCCGATCCTTTCTCTTGACGGTGGGTTCGCAGAAGCGCCAGGGCCTCCAGCAGGTCGTTGAGGTCGTCAAGATCGTAGTATTCCAGTTCCACACGGCCCTTTTTCTTGCCGGTGACAATGCGCACCCCCCGGCCCAGCTTGCCGGACAGTTCCCGCTGGGCCTCGGCGGCATAGTCGATTTCCCTGGGCGGCACAGGCTCGTCGGGGGTGTTGTCCGCCGCCAGGTCCGCGGTCATGCGCTTCACCAGGGCCTCCGTCTGCCGGACGGAGAGACCGCCGGAGAGAATGGCCTGAGCCGCCTGCTCCTGCAGGGCGGGCTGGAGAGGGAGGAGGGCCCGGGCATGTCCGGCGGAGAGTTTCCCCTCCTCCACCAGAGCCCGGACGGGAGGATGGAGCCCCAGCAGCCGCAGGGCGTTGGCCACGGCGCTGCGGGACTTGCCCACCCGCTGGGCGGCCTCCTCCTGGGTCATGTGATAGGTCTGCATCAGAGCCTGAAAACCGGCGGCCTCCTCCATGGGGTTCAGGTCCTCCCGCTGGAGGTTTTCAACCAGGGCCAGCTCCGCCGCCTTTTTGTCGTCGGCGTCCACCACCACGGCGGGCACCTCGCTGAGGCCCGCCAGCCGGGCGGCCCGCCAGCGCCGTTCTCCGGCGATGATCTGATAGTAGCCGGAGGCCAGCTTGCGGACCGTCAGGGGCTGAATGATGCCGTGCTCCCGAATGGAGTCCGCCAGCTCCGCCAGAGCCTCCTCGTCAAAGATTTTCCGGGGCTGGTTGGAATAGCTCTCCACCTGAGAAATTGGTAAATACAGATTTCCCGCAGCCTCGGGTTTTAATACGTCGTCGCCCAGCAGGGCGCCCAGACCCCGGCCCAGACCGGAGGGCTTTTTATTTGCCATGTAGCACTCCTTTTTTATCATTTGTTTCAACAGAATGAGAATCACGCCTGAAGTGCGGCGGACCGTTGGATGGGCGCGTTCCGCCGTCCTCCGGCATATGCCTCGATTTCTGAAAGGGTTTCAGCCGCCGGGCCTTCCGCCCCTGCTCGGACAGGACTCATGCGCCCTGCCGCTTTAAAAATTCCGCGGCAAAGGCGGAATAGGCCTCGGCTCCCCGTGAGGTCCGGTCATAGGCCGAAATGGGCTTGCCGTGGCTGGGGGCCTCGGACAGGCGGATGTTCCGGGGGATGACGGCGGCGTAGACCTTGCCGGGGAAGTAGTGCTTGACCTCCTCCGCCACCTGCATGGCCAAATTGGTCCGCCCGTCGTACATGGTCAGCAGAACCCCCTCCAGCTCCAGGGCCGGATTGAGGGAGCGCCGGACCAGCCGCACCGTATTCATCAGGTCGCTGAGCCCCTCCAGAGCGAAGTACTCGCACTGTACCGGCACCAGAATGGCGTCGGCGGCGCAGAGGGCGTCCAGGGTCAGCAGCTCCAGAGAGGGAGGACAGTCAATCAGAATGACGTCATAGAGCTCCTTCACCGGCTCCAGAGCATCCCGCAGGAGATATTCCCGCCGCTCCATGCCGATGAGCTCCACGCCCGCGCCGGCCAGCGCCTTATTGGAGGGAAGCACGTCCCCATAGCGGGTGTGAGCGATGGCCTCCACAGCGGGAATCTCGCCAATCAAAGCGGAATAAATTCCCTTGGAAACGGTTTTGTCCACCCCCATGCCGGAGGTGGAATTGGCCTGGGGGTCAAAGTCGCAGAGAAGGACCTTCGCCCCCGCCTCTGTCAAAGCGGCGGTGAGGTTGACACAGGTGGTCGTCTTGCCGACGCCGCCTTTTTGGTTGACTACTGCAATTGTTCTTGCCACAAAAGCACCTACTTTCCGGGTGTTCCGGCCCGTCGGGTCACAAACCCGGCGCCGGAGACCGGTCCGGGGCCGTTGTGTGTTACATTATATCAAGGCAGCGTGGGCCTTGCAAGTATAATTGAGAAAAATTCACAGCTTTTGCAATTTTTCTGGAAATGTTTCACGTGAAACACCCAGTGAACCTGCAGACCCGGAGGGCGGCGGGAACGGACAAAAGGGGAGGGGCGGCGGAAGACGGCAGGCCTGTCCAAATGGAAAGGCCCGGAAAAGGCAGAGCGCCTTTTCCGGACCTGGTATCGCTTCCTTCCGGCCCTTGGGCTGGGAAGCAATCGCATATGGAATGTTTCACGTGAAACAGTGCCGGCGCCGGAGACCCTCGCACCTCAGTTGCCCAGCAAACGGACGCTGTAGCCCAGCAGGGCCAGATTCAAGCCGTTTTCACCGGCAGGCAGCTCCTGAGAACGGAGCAGGTCCACCATGCCGGAGAGCTTGGGCAGCGTCAGGGCCCGGGTCTCGGTTCCGGCGTTGACTACCAGAATGGTGATCTCACCCTCGTACTCCCGGGAGAAGGCCAGCAGGGAGCCCTCCGCCGCCAGCCATGTGAGCGTGCCCCGCTGGAGAGAGGGCCGCTGCTGGCGGAAAGCGCCCAGACGGGTGAACCACTCCACCAGGGTCTTGTCCTCCTGCCCCCAGGGATACGTGCCCCGGTTGAAGGGGTCTCCGCCGCCCTCCATGCCGGCCTCGTCGCCATAGTAGACCATGGGGGAGCCGGGGAAGGCGAAGAGCACAGCCGCCGCCAGACGGATCAGGGCAAGGCCCCGCTCCCGGCCAACAGGGGAGAGGCGGAAAGAGGCCTGGGCCTCCCGGCCCTCCGGCAGGGGCTCGCCGCTGAGGAGATTCAGGATGCGGGGCGTGTCGTGGGTGCCCAGAAAGTTCAGGTTTGAGAGGAAGGCGTCAGGGGGGTAGTTCTCCCGGATGGCTTCCATGGCGTCCCGGAAATGCTCCGCACCGCCGCCCTGGAGATAAGCGATGAGGTTGGTGCGGAAGGGGTAATTCATGACGCTGTGGAGCTCCCTGCCCAACAGGTATTTCCGGCGCTGGGAGTAGGAGATTTTATTGCTGGCGTCCTCCCAGACCTCGCCCAGAACCAGGCCGTCGGGGTCCGTTTCCTCCACGGCGGCGCGGAGCTCTTCAATAAACGCGTCGGGCAGCTCATCCGCCACATCCAGCCGCCAGCCGCTGGCGCCGGCCCGAAGCCAGCGCCGTACCACGGAATCCTCGTTCCTGATGATATAATCCAGATAATCGGGGCAGTCCTCCCGGACATTGGGAAGGGTGTGAATGCCCCACCAGCTTTCATAGGTCTGGGGCCACTGGATGAAAGAGAACCACTCATACCAGGGGCTTGCCTGGCTCTGCGCCGCACCCAGGGTGTCATAGAACCCGTCGGCGTTGAAGTAGATGCTCTGTGAGCCGGTATGGTTGAATACGCCGTCCAGAATGACCCGGATGCCCCGCTCCCTGGCCTGGGCGCAGAGCTGGCGGAAATCCTCCTCCGTGCCCAGCATGGGGTCGATTTTGGTGTAGTCCGCCGTGTTGTAGCGGTGGTTGGAGGCGGACTCGAAAATGGGGCAGAGGTAGAGGTTGGAGACGCCCATGGCCTCCAGGTCCTCCAGATGGGCGGTGATGCCCCGGAGGGAGCCGCCGAAGAAATCCCGGTTCTTAATCTCTCCGTCCTCCATCTTCCAGGCGGGACCCTCGGACCAGTCCTTGTGAACCCAGCGGTCCCCAACCAGACCGGCGGGGTCCGGCAGGGAGAGGCGGCAGTACCGGTCCGGGAAAATCTGATAGGTGACGCCGGCGCCGAACCACTCCGGCGTGTGGTTTTCCTGATAGACGGTCAGCTGCCAGGGCTCCGGGGCTCCTTCGCTGCGGTAGCCGCTTTTATCCAGCAGACAGCCGCTGCCGTCGTCCCGCCAGAGGCGGAAGTGATACCATATCAGCTCCGGTTCCGGCGGAGCGGCAAAGGTGGCGGAGAAGCAGGCCCTGCCGTCTCCGTCACCGGTGTAGAAAAGCTCGGTTTCCTGGGTGATACCGGCAAATTCATGGTGGAGAAGAACGGCGCAGTGGGTAAAGGCGTCCCGGGCCAGAGGGCGGCAGGTCAGAGTGACGGACTGCCCCCGGAGCACCGCGCCGAAGGGGGTCTTGTAGAGAGGGGAACGGGGGTCGAACACATGGGGCTCGCTCATACTGTGAGCACTCCTTTTTGGTTGGTATGGAATGAGCCGCGGAAGCGGCGGGGGAACGCGTGTGCGGCGAGAAGAACGCGGAAGCGGCGAAAAGAACGCGGAAGCGGCGGGAAAAAATTCAGACGCCCAGGGGGCGGCGCGGCTTCGGAGATTTACGGAAGCAGCTCATATTCGCCGGTAATACCGGCGTCGGCCTCGTCGACGGCAAAGTAGGCGTTGAGAATTCCCACGGCGGTAGAGGCCAGATTCGCGCCGGCGTCGCCCCGCTCGATGGCGATGGCCACGGCAATTTCCGGGTCGTCGTAAGGGGCGAAGCAGACGAAAACGCCGTTGTTTTTCTGGTTGCTGTAGACCTGGGCGGTACCGGTTTTCGCACCGGCGTCCACCACGCAGGAAGAGAAATAGGGCCAGAGGGTGCCGTGGACAAGGCCGTGCATACCCTCCTTCACCGCCTGGAGATTGGCGTCGCTGATGGGAATGGTATTGACGGGCTCCGTATTGCCCAGGGCGGTGACAGAGCTGTTGTCATAGGCCTTGGCCGCCTTCAGCAGATGGGCCTGACAGTGCTTCCCGCCGGAAACCAGGGTGGCGATGTAATTCGCCAGCTGGAGGGGGCTGTATACCTGGGTGGCCTGGCCGAAGCCCGCCCAGGGGGCCTGATCCTGTCCCTGGGGGTTCTCCGGCAGCAGCCCGGCGTTTTCCTCAATCTCGATGCCGGTTTTCACGCCAAGGCCAAATTTTTGCAGCCATTCCCGGAAGGCGGTCATGCCCATGCGGTAGCCCATTTCACCGAAAAAGAAGTTGCAGGAATGGGTAACGGCCTGGGAGACGTTCAGCAGTCCGTGGCCCGAGTGCTTCCAGCACCAGAAGCCAAAGCCGGTTCTGTCGTTGGGGTATTCCCAATGTCCGTCGTCCCGGATTTTTTCCTTCAGGGTGACATAGCCGCCTTCCAGGGCGGCGATGGCGGTGAAGGGTTTCAGGGTGGAGCCGGGGGCATAGGTGCCCTGAGTGGCCCGGTTGAACATGGGCGTGGCGGGGTCGTTCAAAAGCTGGCTGTAGGTCTCGTTGCTCTGGCGGAAGGTGGCCAGATCATAGGTGGGGTAGGAGGCCAGGGCCAGCACCTCACCGGTGCCCACCTTGATAACGGCGGCGCCTGCGCCCCGTTTTTCGTCGTGGTCTTTGGCGTTCATCTTCTCAACCGTCTCCGCCAGAATGTTTTCCACCTGCCGCTGAAAGTTCAGGTCGATGGTCAGCTCCACGATATCGCCGGGCTTCGGCTCCTCGGAGTAATATTCTCCGGTGATTTTCCCTTCCGTATTGGAGGAGACCATGCGGTAGCCGTCGGTGCCCTTCAGATATTGCTCAAAAGCCAGCTCCGTGCCCTCCCGGCCAATCCAGTCGTCCCGCTGGTAGCCCTGTTCCTTCAGCTCGTCGGTGTATTTGTCGATTTTTCCCACGTAGCCCAGGATATGGGCGGCGCAGTCCGTCTGGTATTCCCGGACGAAGGCGTTGGAGACCCTGGCCCCGGCATAGTTTCCGTCGCTGAGGATGGAGATGAAAACGGTGTCGATGTCCTGGGCCAGTATATAGGCGTCGTAGTTGCCGAGCTTCCGAAGATTCAGCTCATAACGCACCCCCAGCGTCAGCCGGGCATCGCTTTGGGAGTAATCGGCGGGGATGCCGAAATCCGTCCGCATGGCGGCAAGCAGCTGGGCTGGAGTGATGCCGGCGTTGGTCAGCAGCTCTGTGGTCAGCTGTTCGGAGGTGAGGCTCTTGAGGAGGGTTTCCGTCTGCTCCAACAGGGAGGGGGGAGCCTCTTCTTCATCCGGGCCGGCGTCTCCGGCGGCCGGCTCCTCCTGGACCTGAATCAGCTCCGGGTGCCGGAGCAGATAGGCCCCCAGGGCTTCCCGGATGGGCTTCAGGCTTTTCAGATAGGTGAGGAAGCGGCCCTTCTGGATGCTGTCCATGGTATCCAGGGTGTAGACAAAGGGGGCCTGCTGTGAGATGGGCAGATTGTCCGTCCAGCCCACGCCCTGACTCCGGCACAGCTCCACCAGCCGGAGGACGGCGGTGTTCATGTCGTCCTCCGGGGTGAGAAGGGCGGGGTCGAAGGTCAGTGCGTAGGTGGAGCGGTTGGAAACCAGCACCTGGCCGTTCCGGTCCGTGATGATGCCCCGGGAGGCCTCCACCTTTTCCTCCCGGACGATGGAGCGGACGGAGCGGGCAACATAATCCTCGTGATGGACCACCTGGGTGTCGTAAAGAATGCCCAGATAGCACAGGAGGACAAGGATCAAAAACAGCACCAGCAGATAGAGCCGGGCATTCTGCATTTCCTTGCGGTCCATAAGGGTTCCTTTCTTCGGGGGAGATCATAGGAATTTTTCGGGAAAACCCGGCGGATGCCGGAGCATTCTGAATCCATATGGGTTTCGGGGAGCGCCCAGGCAGCGGAAAGCGGGTCTGAGGCGGATAGGCAAACAGGGTCAGCTGTCAAAGCGGGTCCGGCGGAAAACCGCCCGGTAGAGCAGCGTCACCGGAATCACCAGGGGCGCGGTGACGCAGAATTCCCGCAGCATAACCGAGGCCCCTGCGGACCAGGCGGCAGCGCCCCGGCTCCAGAGCAGGAAGCAGTGGAAGCCGTCCAGCAGCAAAAAGGCGGCGGCGGCCGCCGCCAGGGAACAGAGGACGCCGGCGGGCAGCCAGCTCTGAGACAGCAGCCCGGCGCAGAGCCCCGCCAGTGGGAAAATCAGGGTGTAGAGACAGGGAATGGGCCCCGGCAGCAGCAGGTCGCAGACCACGCCCACCGCCGTTGCGAACACCGTGCCTGCCGTCGGCCCCTCATAGGTGGCGGGCACAATGGCCGCCAGGGGATAGAGGAAGGGGATGACGCCCCAGAAGCTCAGCCGCTGCAAAAGCCCTCCCTGAACCAGGAAGCAGGCAAAGGCGGCGGCGGCGTATAAAAACCATTTGAATATGGTCTCGTTTCTGGCGAGCATAGGGAAGTCCTTTCACTAGGAGTTAGGAATTAGGAGTTAGGAATTAGGAGTTAGGAATTAGGAGTTAGGAGTTAGGAATTAGGAGTTAGGAGTTAGGAATTAGGAGTTAGGAGTTAGGAGTTAGGAGTTAGGAATTAGGAGTTAGGAGTTAGGAATTAGGAATGAGCCGGAAACCGATTCCAGACCGTTCACAGGGAAAATTCCTCATTCCTGATTTCTCATTCCTCATTGACGAAATTCTGTCGGTAATTTTGAAGAATGTTATAGTATCAGGTGACGATTTCAAAGGATTTCAGCACGAATACCTCCGTCAGGCCGGCGAAGTTGGCGGCGGGCGCCACGATGGCATAGGAGGCCGCGCCGGAGTCGTCCATGAGAACATCCTCAATGGAGCCGATGACCAGCTCCGAAGGGTAGTGGCCCCCCAGGCCGGAGGTGACCACCAGATCGCCGGTGAGCAGCTTGCAGTCCGCCGGAAGATAGTCCAGCCGCAGGCGGTTGTCCTCCATCAGGGAGAAATCCCCCTGGGCAACGCAGAGGTCCTTGGTCCGGAACACACGGGCCCCCAGAGAGGTGTCCGTGTCCACCAGGGTCAGCACCGTGGACCAGTTGGTCCCCGCCTGGCTGATAATCCCCACCAGGTTGCCGGTCTCGTCCAGGACGCAGTCCCCCTCCTCGATGCCCAGGGCGGTGCCCTTGTTCAGGGTCAGGGAGGAGGTCCAGTTGCTGACGGCGTGCTCCGTCACCATGGCGGTCTCATAGTCGCTCAGGTCCCGGCGCTGCTCCCGAAAGCCCTGATGCTTCCGGAAGAGGCGGTTTTCCTCCCGGTCCGCCTCGGCCAGACGGACCTCCTCCTCCATGTCGGCAATGCGCTGCCGGAGGGCGGCGATTTCCGCCTCCAGGGCGGTGACGTCCTGGTAATAGTTCTGCATGTCGTTGAACCACTGGGCCACGGCGGTGTAGCCCGCCCGGAGGGGGGAGGTCAGCGTGTTGGCGATGTTGGCCAGGGGAGAGGCGTTGGCGCTGAAAACCGACAGAGCCGCCAGGGCTACGGAAATCACCGCGGCGGCAAAGAGAATCCAGAGACCGTGGCGTTTGAGGAAATTTTTCAAATGAAACACCGTTCCTTAAAATTAGGAATGAGGAGTCAGGAATTAGGAATTAGGGGTTAGGAGTTATAGCAATCTCCAAAATTACGGATAAGGAGCCGCCGGAGGCGGCGGTCCCTACAGGTCCGCCCGCAGGGGCCGGCCCGCCTGCCGGGAATGATGATGCTTGCTGTAGGAATCAGGGGATTAGGAATCAGGGGATTAGGAATCAGGGGATTAGGAATCAGGGGATTAGGAATCAGGGGATTAGGAATCAGGAATCCCTCTGTCAGGAGGGCGCGTCTGGAGGGGGCGCCAGCAAACAGACGCCGAAGCGCTGGAGCATCCGGCTGAGGCGGAGCACCGGCAGACCCATGACGTTGAAAAAGTCCCCGTCCAGCCGCTCCACCAGCAGGGCCCCCTTGCCCTGGACGCCGTAGGCCCCGGCCTTATCCATGGGCTCGCCGGTGGCGATGTAGGCCAGCAGCTCCCCCTGAGAGGCGGGACGGAAATAGACGCCGGTGGTCTCCGACTCGGTGATGGAACGGTCTCCCTGCCGCACCGTGACGCCGGTGCAGACGGTGTGCCGCCGTCCCTGGAGCGCCGTCAGCATCTCCAGAGCCTCCGCCTCGCTGTGGGGCTTGCCAAGGCGGCGGTGCTCCAGAAACACCATGGTGTCGGCGGTGATAACGATATCCTCCGGCCTGCAGAGCAGGGCGGAGGCCTCCGCCTTTTCCCGGGAGATGCAGGCCACCGTCTCCTCCGGAGTCAGCCCATCAGGGACGGATTCCTCCACGTCCGGCACCCGGACGATGAAATCCGTGACGCCGATGCGCTCCAGCAGCTCCCGCCGGCGGGGGGAGCCGGAGGCCAAAACAATCTGAGGCATATTCAAAAGCCTCCTTTTCAGCGTCCGGTAGAGCCGAAGCCCCCCCGGTCCGGATTCTCCAGCCGCTCCACGCGGAGGAAGGTCAGGGGCGGCTGGTTCTCCACAACGCGGAACTGACAAATCCGGGTGTTTTTGGGAATGACCGTGTCCCGGGTGGCGTAGACCGGCCACCGCCATTGGTCCCCGTCTCCGCAGTAGGAGCCGTCCACCACGCCCATGGAATTGGTCTGTAAAATGCCGTAGTTCCGGAAGGTGGAGCTCCGGGGCACCACGTGGGCCTCGTATCCCTCCGGCAGGGCCACGGCGATGCCCAGAGGGATGAGCCGGTATTCCCCGGCCTTCAGAACGGTTTCCTCGGCACAGCGCAGATCTACCCAGTCGGAGCCGGGGACGCAGGCCAGTTCTTCGATACCATCTGTAAAATATTTGACTTTGATTTCCATTTGTATTCTCCTGACAGAGGATAATGTTGCCGGTTAATGTAAAGCTCGACCTCGCAATAGCCCTGATCCCGTCCGAACTGGAGCGTTATCCGGACGTCTGCCCCTTCCGCATGCAGGCGGGCGGTAAGGCGACCGGCGAGGTTCCGCGCCAGACGAAGGGCTGATCATACTGCTTTTTTCGGGCGGCCGTCTCCCGCAGCTCACCGGCGAAGCTCATAAAGAAGAGTCCTTTCCGTATCATTGCGGAAAAAAATAACCGAACGTATCGGATGCTATTCCACGCCCCGCTGATACAGCCCCCGGGTGAAGCCCTCCGGCGGGGTGACGTCCCCCTGACCCAGATAGGCCCGGAACACCCGGACGCATTCCTCCGGGGTCTCCGTGGTGAAGCGGAGGCGGGCACAGCGGAGCCCCAGCCGCCTCCAGTCCGGCAGGTCCGCCAGCCAGAGGGTCCGGCTGTTCTGGATTTCCGTCCGGTGGCCGAAGGCGGGAAGGAGAGGGAAGGAGGCCCCGGTGCGGTCGTTGAGGAAATTGGGCCGGTCGCAGCGGCAGCCCACGCTGTTTTGAATCAGGCAGTTTTCCGTAATCATCAGAGGCAGGCGGCCATAGACAATGGCCTCGGCGGGCAGAATTTTCCGCATGTCCCGAATCTGGGCAAAGCGCAGCTCAAAGGAGAGACAGGCGGAGGCAAAGCCCTTGCCCCGGAGATAGTCCAGAGAACGGCTGTTGAAGACGTTGAGACCATAGTCGGCGTCAAAGCACGCCCATCCCCCGTCCCGAATCAGGGAGAGGTGGCCCAGATTCCCCAGAAGAAGGCGGGTGACGCCCAGGGCGCGGGCCTTGTCCAGCCAGCGCTGGAGCATGGGTTCGTCCCGGTCCCGCCAGACCCGGGGGAGAATGGCGCACCACTCCGTGTCTCCCGCCGGCAGAGCGGACCAGTCCGCCAGCAGCTCCAGAGGGACGCAGACCCGGCTGGGCCCCAGGTCCAGCAGCCCGCCGGTGAGTTGGGCGGCATTGGTGACGGAGACGGTGAGCGTGGGGGCATCCGATGCGTGGTCCTCGTCCGGCAGAGGCGGCACAGGCAGTTCCCGCCTTGGGGGCGGAGCGGTCCGCGCGGCGGTGAGAGCCGTCAGGCTGTCCCGCCGCAGGGCGTTGACTGCCCCGGCGGAGAGGGAGAGGCCCGGGTCCAGAGAAATTTCCGTTCCCATGAGACGGTAGGGAGTGCCGCCGGTCTTGGCCAGCCGGGCGGCCAGGTCCTCCTCCGTCAGGGGGCGGGTCCGGGCGGGCTCCGGCACGGGACCGGCGACGGTGACGCTGTGTTCCGCCTCGTCCTCCGCCGTCAGCAGGCAGGGGCTCCCCGCCGCCACCCGGCAGGTGAAGCGGACGGGGATGCGGCCGGCGGTCTGCCGGGGCGGGCTGTATGCCGGGGCCCCGGCGGCGTTTTCAGGGCGGAAGCCCAGCATCTGGGGGCCCTTTTTCCCGTGCCAGTAGGCGTCTGTAAAGCCGGAGCGGGAAAAGGCCCGTTCCAAAATCTCCCGCTCCTCCAGGCTGGGGCCCCGCTCCTCGTCCAGAAGACGGCGGTAAATATCCGTTACGGCGGCCACATAGCCGGGGCGGCGCATTCGCCCCTCAATTTTCAGGCAGGCCACACCCAGACCGGCCAGCTCCTGGAGATGGTCCGCCATGCAGGAATCCTTCAGGCTCAGGGGCCGCTTGCTGCCTGCCGGCTGGTTGACGCCGTAGGGCAGGCGGCAGGGCTGGGCGCAGCGGCCCCGGTTTCCGGAGCGGCCCCCCACCAGGGCGCTCATGGCGCACTGGCCGGAGTAGCACATGCACAGGGCCCCGTGGACAAAGGCCTCAATCTCCGCCGGACAGCCTGCGCATATGGCGGCGACGTCCTCTTTGGAGCACTCCCGGGCCAGTACAATCCGCTCACAGCCGTCGGCAGCCAGCTCATTGGCTCCTCCGGCGGTGAAAATGCTCATCTGGGTGCTGGCATGGAGGGGCAGGTCCGGCAGAGTCCGGCGCAGCAGGTCAAAAAGCCCCCAGTCCTGCACCAGCACCGCGTCCACGCCCAGCCGGGCGGCGGCGCGGGCGGTTTCCAGGGCCTGGGGCAGCTCCCGGTCGCTGAGCAGGATGTTCAGCGTCAGAAATACCCGGGTTCCCTGGGCGTGGCAGTCCGCCAGGGCTCCGGCGAATTCCTCCTCGCTGAAGTTGGCGGCGCCCCGGCGGGCGTTGAAGGCGCCCCAGCCCAGATAGACCGCCCCGGCGCCCTGGTCCACCGCAGCCCGAAGGGCCTCGGGGGAGCCGGCAGGGGCCAGCAGCTCCGGCTTCACGAGGATTTCCGGCTGTCCAGCCGCTGCTGAAGGCGGAGGATTTCCCGCTTCAGCTCGCTGACCTGGCTCTGCGCCTTGCCGGCCTCATCCAGATAGCCTTTGATCTGGCCCCGCAGCTGTTCGGCGGAAACCTGGGCCTTAAAGAGCTCGTCGGCAATATTGACGGCAGTCAGGACAGCGGCGTCAGCCCGGCCCACCCGGGTGCTGTTCAGGACCTCGTCCATTTTCTCACTTACATAAGAGCCCACCTTCTGCATATAGGCGGCGGATTCTTCGGCTACAAAGGTATATTCCTCTCCGCAGATTGTGACGACCACACGGTTTGCCATGAAAAACCCCTCCTTTGACCCCGGCGGGCGCAACCCGCCTATGATAACTGTGGACAGTATAACACACCCGTCAGGGCAGTGCCAGAAAAATTTGTGGGTTTTGAGAAAATTTACATTTTTAGGCTTCATTTGAGCTCCGGCAGGGGGTTTGTCCCGCCCAAAGGACCGCCGGAGCCCCGTCCCTGCCGGGATGGGAGCGTCCCATTGGGAGTTTTTTTCGGCAGGGGCTGTCCCGGCCCGTCTCCCGAAAGCGTGGAGAGCCCGGAAGAACGACCGGCAGAACACCCTGTGGGGCCTGGTCCCCAGACCAGGCCATTTCCCCGGGAGTGCCGGAGCCCTAAGAGCCTGTTTAAAATCCGG